>ERZ1023508.5-NODE-5-length-214342-cov-11.033558_pt1 | contig 214342 bp, 189 predicted proteins | sample MGYA00380548_ERZ1023508 | MGnify/ENA primary metagenome ERZ1023508 (study PRJEB33173, sample SAMEA4830311) | metagenome | study: EMG produced TPA metagenomics assembly of the PRJEB25223 data set...
GTCTGCGCTCGCGACGCCCGGAAGCCATGTTTGGTCGCAGTGACGCGCCGGAGATGACTTTGGAAGCACAGGTCCCGCCATACCTCAGGGTGCTCGCGATAGGCAGGGCTGGATTGCATGGCGCCGCACGTGTACCGAACTAGCGTCTACACCGTTCACTTCAACGCTTGATTAGATCCGCTCGCAACAACTCCAATACAGGTATCGAGCAATGCAAACCTCCACCACACATTCGGCTGCATCAGCGGCGGCGGGCCAGGGCAAGCCGACACGCTCGCGCTTCTTCATCATGGTGCTGCTGTTCGTCACGGTCGTTATCAACTACCTCGACCGCAGCAACCTTTCTATCGCCGCGCCGCACCTGGCAAAGGACTTGGCCATTGACCCTGTGCACATGGGCCTTGTGCTGTCGGCGTTTGGCTGGACCTACGCCGCCATGCAGATTCCTGGCGGCTGGCTGGTCGATAAGGTCTCGCCACGCGTGCTGTACCCCCTGGCCATTGGGCTTTGGTCGCTGGCGACCGTCGGGCTTGGATTTGCCGGCAGCTTTATCGCGCTGATCGTTTTGCGTATGGCTGTGGGCGCTCTGGAAGCGCCGGCATATCCGATCAATAACCGGGTGGTCACCACCTGGTTCCCGGAAAGCGAGCGGGCGACCGCGATCGGGTTCTACACCTCCGGCCAGTTTGTGGGGCTGGCGTTCCTGACGCCGGTACTTATCTACCTACAGCAGACGTTTGGCTGGCACATGGTCTTTGTGGTCACCGGCGGTATCGGCATTGTTTGGGCCGTTATCTGGTACGCGGTCTATCGCGAGCCGAAAGACTTCAAAGGCGCGAACGCAGCAGAAATCGAGCTGATCCAACGCGGAGGCGGTCTCGTGGATCTGGATAAGGCGAATAGCGCCAAGCAGCCGTTCCAATGGCGCGATCTGGGTATCGTGCTCACCAAACGCAAACTGTGGGGTGTCTACCTCGGTCAGTTCTGCCTGACCTCGACGCTGTGGTTCTTCCTCACCTGGTTTCCAACCTACCTGGTCCAGTATCGCGGCATGGATTTCATCAAGGCCGGCTTCCTGGCATCGGTACCGTTCCTGGCCGCGTTCGTAGGGGTGATCTGCTCGGGCCTGCTGTCCGATTGGTTGGTCCGCCGTGGCTACTCCCTCGGCGTTGCACGCAAACTGCCCATCATCAGCGGGTTGCTGATTTCCACGAGCATCTTTGGCGCGAACTATGTCGATACGCCTGCGCTCATCATCACCTGCCTCGCCTTGGCGTTCTTCGGCAATGGCCTGGCGTCGATCACCTGGTCGATGGTTTCGGCACTCGCGCCCGCTCGCCTGCTTGGCCTCACCGGCGGCGTATTCAACTTCGTAGGCAACCTGTCAGCGATCTGCGTGCCGATCGTGATTGGCTTTCTCGTCGAAGGCGACAACTTTGCGCCAGCGATCACCTACATCGCCGTCATGGCGCTGATGGGCGCCTTGAGCTATGGCCTGCTGGTGGGCAAGGTCGAGCGGATCGAAGAGTAACGGTTCTGCACGACAGCTGATTATCAGGCATGCCCGAGCGGTTTGCATTCCGCTCGGGCATGCCTGGTTCCATCGCAGGCGTGCCTCTTCCTGGCTAACCCGCAAGCGGGCGCCATGCGCCACGGGTGACCACTTCGTGGTTTCCAGCGCCGAAACTGCTACATTCCTCTCACCGAACCTTCGGCAGAGCCGGTCGAGCGCGCTCCAAGCGTCCCAGTGCTCGCAGCGGACCTTGTCGTCGCCATGCGACTCTAATACGTCCCGGCGACAGCCACTCTCTTCTTGCCTTCATGAGGAATGCACATGCGCCTGATCCACGGGTTTGCTCTTTTGCTTTCGCTGTTCATCGGCACGGCTCACGCCGAGGCGCTGGACGATATCAACAAGCGCGGTACGCTGCGCGTCGGTCTGGAAGGCACCTATCCGCCCTTCAACTATCGTGAAGGCGGGCAATTGACGGGCTTCGAAGTGGAGCTGGCCGAAGCCATCGCCAAGGAACTGGGTGTGAAGCCGGAATTCAGCACCGCTGAGTGGAGCGGGTTGTTGGCAGGCCTGCAGGCGAATAAATATGACGTTGTGCTGAATCAGGTCTCCGTATCGGATCAACGCCGCAAGGTCTTCGATTTCAGCCAGACCTATACCTACTCGAGCCCCCAGTTGGTCATTCGTGAGGACGAGACTCGTCATTTCGGATCGCTCGAGGACCTGGTCGGTTTGAAACTCGGCGTGGGGCAGGGCACCAACTTTGCCGAGCAGGCGCGCGCGATCAAGGGCATCCAGGTGCAAACCTACCCGGGTGCACCGGAGTACCTGCAGGATCTTGTCGCCAAGCGTATCGACGCCGCACTCAACGACAGTCTACTCATTCCGTACGCCATCAAGCAGGCGAAGCTGCCTCTCAAGGCAGGCGCGCCCGTGGGCGAGCCGACGGAAATGGCCATCCCGTTCCGCAAGATGAACCCCAAGCTTGAGAAGGCGCTCAACGACGCGCTGGATACGCTCAAGAGCAATGGCGAATTCGCGCGTATCTCGAACAAGTGGTTCGCGCAGGATGTGAGCAAGCCAGCCACAGCTGACTGACCGTGCATCTGGGCGCCCTCCGGGGCGTCCCGTTCATGATTGACCGCGCGCATCCCTTGCGCGCCATGCTGGAGTACGCATGGACCTGAGTTCCCTCGCACCTGTCGAGACATTGAGCAACTGGCTCGAACTGATGGAAGCCGGCTGGCCACTGCTAGTACAGGGCACGCTGTACACCCTGATGTTCGCGTCCGTATCGATGGTGTTGGGGCTCACGCTTGGGTTCATTACCGCCGTGGTGCGCGTGGTGAAGATACCGCTGCTCGCGCCGCTCTTTGCGGTCTATGTCAGTGCGATGCGCGGCACCCCGTTGCTAGTGCAGATCTTCGTGATCTATTACGGATTGCCCAGCGTAGGCGTCGAATTCAGCCCGGTGACTGCCGGCATTCTTGCGCTCACGCTTAACGTTGCCGCCTATCTCTCGGAATCCATGCGCGGGGCGATTCTGGGCATCGACAACGGGCAGTGGGAGTCCGGCATATCGATGGGCATGACCTGGTTTCAGGTGCTGTGGCGCATCGTGACCCCGCAAGCCCTGCGGCTTGCTGTTCCCAGCTTGTCCAACAGCCTGATCAGCCTCATCAAGGACACCTCCCTCGTCTCGGTGATCACCGTGACCGAGCTGATGCTGGCGACCAAGGAACTGATCGCTGAGACCTTTCAGCCGCTGCCGCTTTACCTGACGGCCGCCGGCATCTACTGGATCCTTTCCGCATCCTTCGAGCGGTTGCAGCGCTTTCTCGAACGCAAGCTGACGGCGCCAATGAAGCGCTGAGCCAAGGTGAAATCACTTCGTGGCGTAGTGCAGCGCGATCCCTAGAAAGATCGCCAGCCCCGCCCAGTGATTGTGCAAAAACGCGCGGAAGCAAATCATGGGTTCTCGGTTACGCGTCTTCCAGAACTGCCAGATGAAGCATCCGGCTGCTACGGCTAGGCCCAGGTGGAACCAGCCGCCAAGTTTGAACTGAACACCTGCCAGGACAAGACAGAACAAGGCGAGAAACTGCAGCCCCAGAATGATTGGCCGGTCCGCGTCCCCGAAGAGAATGGCCGTGGATTTGATACCGATCTTCAAATCATCTTCCCGGTCTGCCATCGCATAGTAAGTGTCATACCCCACGGTCCAGACGATATTGGCAATGAAAAGCAGCCACACCGCGGCCGGTAGCGTGTTCGTCTGTGCAGCGAAGGCCATCGGCATTCCCCAGGAGAAAGCCGCGCCCAACACGGCCTGGGGGTAGAAGGTGTAGCGTTTCATGAATGGGTAAAGGGCAGCGATCGCGACCGCGCCAAACGATAGCGCGATAGTGAACGGATTGGTCATCAGGACCAGCCCGAAGGCCACAAGGGTCAGCAGCGCCGCGAAACCCAGCGCCTCCTTGGGTGTGACTCGGCCGGTCGCCAAGGGACGCTCGCGGGTTCGGCTCACATGGCCATCGAAATTGCGATCCGCATAATCATTGATGACGCACCCGGCCGCTCGCATGAGCACGGTGCCCAGTACGAAGATCACCAGGTTTTTGATACTGGGAATGCCTTCGGCGGCGATCCACAGCGCCCAAAGCGTCGGCCACAGCAGCAAGTAGATGCCGATCGGTTTGTCCATTCGCGCCAATACCCAAAAATCGCGCCAGCGATGCAGGTATTTGCCCTTACGGGTAGGGGGTGTTGCGAAGGCCTGTCGAGTTGAGGGCTTGCCTGGCTGGACAGGCGTTTTACGCTTTCGGGTCATTGTTCGTGCTCGTGTCAGTCGATGGCGCTGGCCGTGTCCGTGTAACACCACAAGGCAGGTAGAAAGACCTCCATTACAAGAATACCGAGGCCGTTGCGCTGAAACGTCGAGCGTCGCGCCCAAAGCGATCCCTGCAAGCCTTCCGGCAGCCATTCAGGCGGGCAGCGGGTCGCTGTCAGCGGGCCGCGCGTGAACGCGCGATCGCTGAAAAGCAGTTGACCCAGGGACCGGGTACCCAATGTTGCAAGCGCGACTGGTTCCTGTTCGAGCGCCGCTTCGCCGGCTACACTACGTGCAAATACCCAAGGCTCACCATCGCCGCGCAGCAACACCTCTCTGCACCAACCGCGACTGTCCTCAGCCAGTTTCAACGCTCGACACTCATCATTTCTGAGCACTTGCCGCCCTTCCTGAAGGGGCAAAACGTCGAAGGCACCCTGTGCCAGGGTCGTCAAGCGCTGAGTAAGCGAATCTTCGTCAAACAGCCAGGATCGGATCCCAGGTTCCACGTGGAGCAGCGCGCTTTCGGACTCCCAACGCAGGGGTAAATCAGGCATCGTCACATTGGTATCGGGGAAAATGGAGGTGGCGGGAGTGTATCAGGTCGACGCCGGCTTCCGTTTTAGAGGCGGGGGTCATTCCCAGCCTTCGAGCCGCATACTGGCGCGTACAAGCCGTTGTTCTTCCTGCTCGATTTCCATGAGGCTGTCCCGTATGCCGTGGATGTGATCCCGCGCGGCGCGCTGGGCTTGATCGGGTAATCGATTGACCACCGCGTGGTAGAGGCGAGCATGTTGGCGACCGATCTGCTTCATTCGCGGCGGACGATGGTAGAGGTTATTGACCGAGGCGTAGACCGTATTGAGCAGGAGGTCCGTCAAGGAGCGAAGGGTGTGGACCAGAACCGGGTTGTGGGATGCCTCGCAAATGGCGAGGTGGAAGGCGTGGTCGCGTCGTGCATGCTCCCGTGCGTCCAGGCTTTCCAGCTGATCGTGTGCAGCGATCATCTCGCTGTACCGACGGCCCAGCAGGATGAAATCCGCCTCTGTGCCTCGTAGCGCCGCCAATCGAGCGGATTCGGCCTCCAGCAGCACGCGCACTTCGAGCAAATCGTAAAGCGTGCGCGGCTGAGCACTGAACAGATGCATCAACGGACTGGTGTCACCTGGCGCCGACAGTTGCGCAACAAAGGAGCCCTTGCCGTGGGCCGTCTCAATGATGCCGCGCCCTCGCAATACGCGTAATCCTTCGCGCAGTGCCGATCGCGAAATGCCAAGGCGATCGCACAGGCGGCGCTCAGAGGGAAGCGTCTGCCCCATTTTGAGTACGCCATCGAGTATGAGCTGTTCGATACGCTCAGCGACAACGTCGGCAAGTTGCCGGCGTTCACCGGGCAGTGGTTCAACCATCGGATTTCTCCCAAGTGGTCCGACCAGTAAAACCCTATCCCGCCAAGGCGTCTAGTCGTCCAGTCTGGGTGGCTCTACGTCGGTGTTCGGGGCGCGTCATACGATTGCTAGCTGTGGATAAACTGGTAGGACCAGTTTCTCTGGAAGTAGCAATTCGCGCATGGCTGAGGTCTATTCCGAGGCACAAGACGCCCGCATCTCATCCAGTGCCGGGTCAGAACAACAAGCAACGGATACCTCCATGAATATCCTTTACGACGCGCGCGTCGATGGCCCATTGCCGCAGGTAGACAAAGCGGCGTTGCTGAATGCGCTGCGTTCGCGTACGCCGGATCTCACGCTACTGGTGGAACCTGAAGAGCTTCGTCCATATGAGTGTGATGGGCTGTCGGCCTATCGCACGACGCCCATGCTGGTTGCTCTTCCTGAACGGATCGAGCAGGTCGAAGCGCTTCTCAAGGTCTGCCATGAGCTGAACGTTCCGATCGTTGCCCGCGGTGCGGGTACGGGACTATCGGGCGGCGCGTTGCCGCTGGAGCAGGGCGTGCTTCTGGTTATGGCGCGTTTCAATCGCATCCTCGAAGTCAATCCCGAGGGCCGCTTCGCCCGTGTTCAACCCGGCGTGCGCAATTTGGCGATTTCCCAGGCGGCCGCGCCCCACGATCTCTACTACGCCCCGGATCCGTCTTCGCAGATCGCGTGCTCGATCGGCGGCAACGTCGCCGAGAACGCCGGCGGCGTGCATTGCCTCAAGTACGGCCTCACGGTTCACAACCTGTTGAAGGTGGACATTCTCACCATCGAAGGTGAACGCCTGACGCTTGGCGCCGATGCGCTAGATGCGCCCGGTTTCGACTTGCTTGCCTTGTTCACAGGTTCGGAAGGGATGTTGGGCATCGTCACGGAAGTGACCGTCAAGTTGCTGCCCAAGCCGCAGGTGGCAAAAGTGCTGCTCGCGGCGTTCGACTCCGTAGAGAAGGCCGGCGCAGCGGTGGCCGATATCATCGCGGCTGGGGTGATTCCCGGCGGGCTGGAGATGATGGACAACCTGTCCATCCGTGCAGCCGAGGATTTCATCCATGCGGGCTATCCGATCGAGGCCGAGGCGATCCTGCTTTGTGAGCTCGATGGCGTCGAGGCAGATGTACATGCCGATTGCGAGCGTGTGCGCGACGTTCTCGAGCGGGCGGGTGCTACTGAGGTACGTCTGGCGCGTGATGAAGCCGAACGCGTGAGGTTCTGGGCAGGCCGCAAGAACGCGTTTCCGGCCGTGGGGCGCATTTCGCCGGACTATTACTGCATGGATGGGACCATTCCCAAACGCGCATTGCCGCAGGTGCTGCGTGGCATTGCGGAATGCTCCGAAACCTACGGCCTACGTGTGGCCAACGTGTTCCACGCCGGTGACGGCAACATGCACCCCTTGATCCTGTTTGATGCCAATCAACCGGGTGAGCTTGAACGTGCGGAGGAGCTGGGCGCGAAGATTCTTGAGCTATGCGTGTCGGTCGGCGGCAGCATCACCGGCGAGCACGGCGTCGGCCGCGAGAAGATCAACTCCATGTGTGTCCAGTTCAATGCAGACGAAATCACGCTTTTCCATGCCGTGAAGGCTGCGTTTGACCCTGCAGGCCTGCTCAACCCTGGAAAGAATATCCCGACGCTGCATCGGTGCGCGGAATTCGGTGGCATGCATGTGCATGCCGGCAAGGTGCCATTTCCTGAACTGGAGCGCTTCTGATGACTACCGCAGCGCCATTGGCGCGCTCCCACGACCAGGCCGATGCGCTGCTCGAAGCCGTTCGCGACGCCCTGTCAGCCGGACAACCGCTGGCGATCCGTGGAGGCGACAGCAAGGCCTTCCTGGGACGGAACGTGGAAGGACGAGCGCTCGACATACGCCCCCACGCAGGCATCGTCCAATACGACCCGACCGAACTTGTCATTACTGCGCGAGCCGGTACGACGTTGGCTGAGCTGACCGCTGCGCTCGATGCGGGCGGCCAGATGCTGGCATTCGAACCGCCGCTCTTCGATGGCGAGGCGACCCTTGGTGGCACGATCGCCAGCGGCCTTTCCGGGCCGCGCCGGCCGTGGGTCGGATCAGCGCGCGATTTCGTCCTGGGGACCCGTGTCATCACAGGTCAAGGCAAGCACCTGCGGTTCGGGGGTGAAGTCATGAAAAATGTGGCGGGATACGACCTGTCCCGATTGATGGCCGCCAGCTTCGGCTGCCTGGGCGTCATGACCGAAGTGTCCCTGAAGGTGCTGCCAAAGCCGCGCATGTGCCGCACGCTCTGGCTGGAGGTGGATGCCGAGCGCGCGCTTGCACAGCTGGCGGAGTGGGGGCAACAGCCACTGCCCATCACCGGCGCAAGCCACGACGGTCGGGCGTTGCACCTGCGCCTTGAAGGGGGAGAGGGCTCGGTCGAAGCCGCATGCGACCGGCTCGGTGGTGAGACGCTCGATGGCGAATACTGGGAGTTGCTGCGTGACTGGCGGCTACCCTTTTTCAGCGATGCGCGGCCGCTATGGCGCCTCTCGGTACCGATCGCCACAGCGAGCCTCGCGTTGCCGGGCGACCAGCTCATCGACTGGGGCGGAGGCCAACGCTGGCTGAAGTCGGATGCTGACGAAGACACCCTCCGGCGAATCGTAGCTGAGGTCGGTGGACATGCAGCCTGCTACACGGCCGGAGCGGCGCGCAGCCCGTTCCATCCGTTGCCCGCAGGCCTGATGCGCTATCACCGCCAATTGAAGTCACAGCTCGACCCGAAGGGCATATTCAACCCGGGTCGCATGTACGCGGAAATATGAGGTCGCCATGCAAACCAATCTGAGTCCAGGCGCTCAGCGCCTCGAACACGCCGCCGAAGCCGAGCGCGTACTGCGTACCTGTGTGCATTGTGGTTTCTGTAACGCCACCTGCCCGACCTACCAGCTCCTCGGTGATGAACTGGACGGCCCGCGCGGGCGTATCTATCTGATCAAGCAATTTCTCGAGACGGACGAGGTTTCGGAGAAGACCCAAACGCATCTGGACCGCTGCCTGACGTGCCGAAACTGTGAGACCACATGCCCTTCAGGCGTCGAGTATCACAAGCTTCTCGACATCGGACGCGCCGCTGTAGAGGCGCGTGTCGAGCGTACGGTAGGTGAGCGTTTGCTCCGGACCGGCCTGCGCGCTGTCCTGCCGCACCCGCGGCTCTTTGGCGCTCTGACCCGTAGCGGTCAGGCGTTTCGTCCGTTGCTGCCAGACAGCCTGAAGGCGAAATTGCCGGCCACGATCAGTGCCCCGGGTGCGCGTCCGGCTGTTCGCCATGCCCGTCGGGTACTGATGCTCGAGGGCTGTGTGCAACAGAGCCTGTCGCCCAATACCAATGCCGCCACAGCCCGTGTTCTCGACCGGTTGGGTATCAGCATCACGACGGCGGGTGAAGCAGGCTGTTGCGGCGCCGTGGACTATCACCTCAACGCGCAGGCGACCGGACTGGATCGCGCGCGCCGCAACATCGACGCATGGTGGCCGGCAGTAGAGGGTGGCGCGGAAGCGATCGTGCAAACAGCCAGCGGCTGCGGCGCGTTTGTGAAGGAGTACGGCTATTTGCTGCGCGATGATCCTGAGTATGCCGAGAAGGCGCAGCGCGTGTCGGCGTTGGCCAAGGATCTGGTCGAAGTGCTCCGTGAAACGCCGCTGGAGACACTCTCGATTCAGGCCGGTAAACGCCTCGCCTTCCACTGTCCTTGCACGCTGCAACACGCTCAAAGGCTAGGAGGGGCGGTGGAAGAGGTCCTCACTCGACTCGGTTTCCACCTGACTGCCGTACCCGATGCTCATCTGTGCTGCGGCTCGGCTGGCACCTACTCCATCACGCAGCCCGAATTATCGCGGCAACTGCGCGACAACAAGCTGAACGCATTGGAGAGCGGTAAGCCCGAGGAAATCGTCACAGCCAACATAGGCTGCCAGACACACCTTGGCGGTGCCGCCCGGACGCCCGTCCGGCACTGGATCGAAGTGGTGGACGAGGCGTTTCGCGCGTGCTGATCATTGCGTCGGATCACTGCTTTTCCAGCGTGATCTGCGCATCGATGTTCACGGTAAAGAGGGAATATCGGCTATCGCTATCGCCTTTAGGCGTCTGGAGCATGGAGCGCGTTAAGCCGGAACACCCCGGAAGATCGGTTGACGCGCTACATCCCCTCGCTGCGGTCGGTCGGGACCGTGACGTATCGTTCACCATCCCGCGCATGCCAAAGACGCAGCGGGCGGCGGCGCCTGTCATGCCTTCGTCCAATAATCCGGGTGGCTGTAGATTTCCTTGAGGTACTCGATGAACAGGCGGACTTTCGCAGGCTGATACCGGTGCTGCGGGTAGACGGCCTGAATGTCGTAGTCGGGCAGGGCGTACTCATCCAGAACGGTTACCAGGTCGCCGCGCGCCAATTCGGCCTGGATTTCCCAGGTCGAACGCCAACCTAGGCCGAGTCCCTGCCGTATCCACGCGAAAAGCAGCTCACCGTCATTGCATGACAAGTCACCCGACACGCGCACGGCCAATGGCTTGCCGTCGCGTTGAAACGTCCAGCTGCGCTGGTTCCCGGCTTGGGGATTGAACGCAAGACAGTTGTGGCCGGTGAGCTCTTCGGGTGTGACCGGGCGCCCGTGGCAGGCGAAGTAGCCGGGCGTGCCGCAGACCACCCGGTGATTACCGGCAAGCTTGATGGCCACGTAGTTTGGATCGATCGCGCCGCCGATACGAATGCTCATGTCGAAGCCTTCGGCGACGAGATCGACAACGCTATCGGTGAAATTGAAGGACAGGCGCAGTTCCGGGTAGCGCTGGCGAAAGCCAAGTACATGTGGGGCGATATGGCGGCGTCCGAAGCCGGCGGGCGCCGATACCATCAAGTGACCGCTTACTGAGGTACTGCTGCTGGCGATGCCCGCTTCCATGTCATCGAATTCGCGCAGCAGCAATCGGGCCTGCTCCAGCAACTGTTCGCCCGTTTCCGTCAAGGTGAGGCCACGTGTGGATCGGTGCATGAGCTTTACGCCAAGGCGTTTTTCCAGCGCGTCCAGGCGCCGGCCAAGAATGGCGGGCGTCACGCCTTCGGTAAGCGCTGCCGCTGCGAAGCTACCCTTCTGGGCAACCTGAACGAAGCTGTGGAGCTCGGTATATCGCGGCATTCGATACCTCAGGTATGGACAGAAACCGATTTTGAGCGCTTCACGCTTACCAATAGTACCGGCATGCTCCACGTTAACGATAAAAATGTATCGATCGAGCGGTGTGTCTTGTCGGCGCCCGCTACGCTTCAAGCCATGTCCCATTCCGCAGGAGTCCCCATGCAATCCAAAGCCGTCCTGACCCAGCAAGAAGTTTCTCGGATTTTCGCCGCAGCGCGTGACGAAGCGCAGAAAAATGGCTGGAACGTTGCGATCGCCGTGGTTGACGACGGCGGGCATCCACTGGCTATGGAGCGACTGGACGGTTGCTCTGCCATCGGGGCGTACATCGCGATGGAGAAGGCGCGTTCCGCGGCAATGGGGCGGCGGGAAACCAAGGGCTATGAGGAGATGGTGAATGGCGGTCGCACGGCCTTCGTGACCGCGCCCATCGTCACGGCGCTGGAGGGCGGTGTACCAGTGGTATACGAAGGCCAGGTGATTGGCGCCTTGGGTGTGTCCGGCGTGAAGGCTGAGCAGGATGCGCAGATCGCCAAGGCCGGCATTGCCGCGCTCAGTGCCTGATCCGAACAAGAAGAGGATGTTGCCATGACCGAACGAATGACCTGCGAGCGCCTTCAGGTTGCCGCAAATCTCAAGCGCTTCCTTGAAGAGGAAGCCCTGCCGGGTACCGGGATCGATGCGGCTGCTTTCTGGAAAGGGTTCGATGCACTTGTTCACGACCTTGCGCCGCGCAATCGCGAGTTGCTGGCCGAGCGCGACCGTATTCAGACGGCGATGGATGAATGGCACCGCGCCAACCCGGGTCCGATCAAGGACATGCCTGCTTATCGCCGCTTCCTCGAGTCGATCGGCTACCTGCTGCCCGCGCCACAGAGTGTGAAAGCAAACACAGCCAATGTGGACCTCGAGATTGCCGGGCAAGCCGGTCCACAACTGGTCGTTCCGGTCATGAACGCACGTTATGCGCTCAACGCAGCCAACGCCAGATGGGGCTCGCTGTATGACGCGCTCTACGGCACCGACGTCATCAGCGAAGCCGACGGCGCTGGAAAGGGACCGGGTTACAACGAGGTGCGTGGCGCCAAGGTCATTGCCTATGCACGTGCGTTTCTGGATCGCGCCGCGCCGCTGTCCCAGGGGTCGCATGCCGACGTTACGGCGTACCGGATCGTGGATGGCGCACTACAGGCCACGCTCAAGGCGGGCGGCCATACCGCATTGGCGCAGCCCGAGAAGTTCGTTGGCTATCAAGGCCAGGCCAGCGAGCCAGACGCCGTCTTGCTGAAGAACAATGGTCTGCATTTCGAAATCCAGATCGACCCCACGAGCGCGATTGGCCGCAACGACCTGGCAGGCGTCAAGGACGTGCTGATGGAAGCCGCGGTGTCCACCATCATGGATTGCGAAGACTCCATTGCGGCAGTGGATGCCGAGGACAAGGTGCTGGTTTACCGCAACTGGCTCGGCCTGATGAAAGGCGATCTGGTGGAAAACCTGGAGAAGGGCGGCCAGCGCATTACACGCCGTCTTAACGCGGATCGCCAGTACATCGCCCCAAGGGGCGGCGAATTGAATCTGCACGGTCGCTCATTGTTGTTCATTCGCAATGTCGGTCACCTGATGACCAATCCGGCGATCCTCGACGGTGAAGGTAACGAGATTCCGGAAGGCATCCTCGATGCGGTATGCACCAGCCTGATTGCGATGCACGACCTCAAGCGCAAAGGTAATTCCCGAACGGGTAGCGTGTACATCGTGAAGCCGAAGATGCACGGTCCGAAGGAAGTGGCATTCGCCAACGAGCTCTTTGGACGTGTCGAGCAGGCGCTTGGGTTACCGGCCAATACCCTGAAGATGGGCATCATGGACGAGGAGCGCCGCACCAGCGTCAATCTCCAGGCCTGTATTGCCGAAGCGTCCGAGCGCGTGGCGTTCATCAACACGGGCTTTCTCGACCGGACCGGCGATGAGATGCACACCGCCATGGAAGCTGGCGCGATGCTGCGCAAGGGCGACATGAAGTCCACGCCGTGGATTCAGGCATATGAGCGCAGCAACGTTCTGGTGGGGCTGGCCAGCGGTCTGCGAGGCAAGGCTCAGATCGGCAAGGGCATGTGGGCAATGCCCGATCGCATGGCGGACATGCTGACCCAGAAAATAGGCCATCCAAAGGCTGGCGCGAATACGGCGTGGGTGCCTTCTCCTACGGCAGCAACGCTGCATGCGATGCACTACCACGAGGTCGATGTTCAGGCTATTCAGCGTGATCTGGAGACCATAGACGTCAATGCCGAGCGCGACACACTGCTCAACGACCTGCTGACGGTTCCGGTGGCTGCCGAGCGCAACTGGAGTGCGGACGAGATCCAGCAGGAGCTCGATAACAATTGTCAGGGCATCCTGGGCTACGTCGTGCGTTGGGTCGAGCAGGGTGTAGGTTGTTCGAAGGTACCGGACATTCATAACGTCGGTCTGATGGAAGATCGCGCGACGCTGCGCATATCCAGCCAGCACATCGCGAACTGGCTTCATCACGGAGTCGTGAGCGATGCGCAGGTAATGGAAACGTTACAACGTATGGCAGGCGTCGTGGACGGTCAGAACGCAGGTGATCCGAGTTATCGACCCATGTCAGGCAATTTCGAAACGTCGGCAGCGTTCCAGGCCGCGAAAGACCTGGTGTTCAAGGGACGTGAGCAGCCGTCGGGCTATACCGAGCCGTTGTTGCATGCATGGCGTTTGAGGTTCAAGCAACAGTAGGGCACGTGGTGCAGCGCGTCTGATTGGCAAACCGCGCCACAGACGCGCTGTTAGCCTAAGAACGCTTCCGGAGGGGTGCTGTCGGAGCTTTGATGTCAAGGATGCGCCTCAGGCGCTGTGGTTCGATAAAAACAACAAGGAACCCGCAATGAATCAGACCGCGCTATCGTTAATCGCGTTTCTTCCCCTCGTGCTCGCAGGGGTGTTGTTGATCGGCTTTCGCTGGCCGGCCAAGGTCGCCATGCCGTTGGTATTCGTCGTCACGGCGATCATCGGCCTCACCGTTTGGGAAATGTCGCTGGTGCGCGTCGTCGCATCCAGTCTCCAAGGCCTGATCCTCACCGCATCGATCCTTTGGATCATCTTCGGTGCAATCCTTCTTCTCAACACGCTGAAGCATTCGGGCGGCATCGCTGCGATCCGCCGCGGCTTCGCCGGCATCAGTCCGGACCGGCGCGTCCAGGTGCTGATCGTTGGCTGGCTCTTCGCGTGCTTCATCGAAGGTGCGTCGGGCTTCGGCACAACTGCCGCGGTCGCCTCGCCGCTGCTCGTTGCCCTGGGTTTTCCGGCACTGCCTGCAGTGACCATGGGCCTGATCGCACAGTCCACGCCCGTCTCGTTCGGCGCTGTCGGCACGCCCATTCTGGTGGGCGTCGGCACCGGTATGGACCAGGCCGGCATCGGCGCGCAGTTGGCGGAAGCGGGTAGCGCGTGGCCGGTGTTCTTCCAGATGATCACGGCTCGAGTCGCGACCGTACACGGCTTGATCGGGCTGACGATGCCGCTGATACAGGTCATGATCCTGACGCGTTTCTTCGGCCGCAATAACTCCTGGCGTGAAGGCCTGGCCATTGCGCCCTTTGCCCTCTTCACGGGGCTGGCGTTCTCCATTCCGTATATTGCCGCCGGCGTGTTCCTCGGGCCTGAATTCCCGGCAATGCTTGGTGCGCTGGTGGGGCTGGCAATCGTGGTGCCTGCCGCCCGCGCCGGTTTCCTTCTTCCGAAAACCACCTGGGATTTCGCGCCGGCCTCCGAATGGCCGGCCGAGTGGATGGGGCAGCTGGAGATGAAAGCGGAAGAAGCGGTAGGCCGCGCGCCCATCAGTGTTGGCATGGCGTGGGTCCCTTATCTGCTGTTGGCCGCGCTGTTGGTTTTGACCCGTGTCATCCCCGACCTCAAGGCATGGTTGATATCGCTCAACTTCGGCTGGCGAAACATCCTGGGTGAAACCGGCGTCTCCGGACAGATCGAGCCGCTTTACCTGCCGGGAGGAATACTGGTGGTCGTTGTGCTGATCACGTACTTCCTTCATGGGATGAAGCCCGCTGGCCTGATGCGCGCGGTCAGTGAGTCGAGCCGCACGTTGCTCGGTGCAGGGTTCGTATTGGTGTTCACCATTCCCATGGTGCGGATTCTTATCAACTCCGGCGTAAACGGAAGTGACCTTGTGTCGATGCCGGTCGCAATGGCGCAGCTGGTGGCGAACAGCGTAGGCGATGTCTATCCCTTCTTCGCACCTGCCGTGGGTGCGCTTGGCGCGTTCATCGCAGGGTCCAATACGGTCTCCAACCTGATGCTTGCCCAGTTTCAGTTCAATACGGCCGAGCTGCTGGCAGTATCGGGCGCGTTCATGGTCGCGCTCCAGTCCGTAGGTGCCGCTGCCGGCAACATGATTGCCATCCACAACGTCGTTGCAGCGTCCGCCACGGTTGGCCTCTTGGGGCGCGAGGGCGTGACACTGCGCAAGACCATGCTGCCCACCCTGTATTACCTCGTGCTGGCGGGCGGGATCGGCTTGATCGGCTTCTACGTCATGGGCATCACCGATCCATTGGTTCGCGTCGCCCCGTAACCGGCTGCTGGTGCTTTCGTAGCCTGCCCTGTGCTGCCATGCACGGGGCGGGTCCGCGAGTTCGCGGCTCCGGCAGCCACCATTCATCGAATCATCCAGGCGCCTGCCCCAACCTAGAGGGCGGCTCGGCTTGGCGATGCGGGCGGATTGTTATAGCGTGCCTGCGCATCGTATTAGCCGAGGATGATCATGAAAAAGTGGCAGTGCATCGTGTGTGGCCTGATTTACAACGAAGCCGAAGGTTGGCCGGATGATGGGATCCCGGCGGGTACGCCTTGGGAAGATGTACCGGCTGACTGGCTATGCCCCGACTGTGGTGTGGGCAAAAGCGAATTCGAAATGATCGAGATCAACTGATGAATGACGCAGGCATGGCGCCGCTCATCATCATCGGCAGCGGCCTGGCGAGCTACAACCTGGCCAAGGAATGGCGCAAGCATGACGCAGATACGCCTCTGCTGATCGTGACGGCTGATGATGGCCGCGCCTATTCCAAACCCATGCTTTCGACCGGTTTCGGTAAGGGCAAGGATGCTGACGGCCTGGTCATGAATTCGGCCGGCGCGATGGCTGATCTGCTTAAGGCGGAGATCCGTACGCATACTCAGGTAACCGGGATCGATCCGGGGCACAAGCGTATCTGGATCGGGGAAGAAGCGGTCGAGTACCGGGACCTGGTGCTGGCATGGGGGGCCGAGCCGCTGCGCGTGCCGGTGCCCGGCGATGCGGAAGCGAGCATCTATCCGGTCAATGACCTCAAGGACTATCACCAGCTACGCCTCGCAGCGGAGCGCAAGCAAAGCGTTCTCATCCTGGGTGCAGGCCTGATCGGCTGTGAATTCGCGAACGATCTTCGTGCGAGCGGGCTCGAGGTTGACGTTGTCGCACCGTGTGAGCAACTGATGCCCGCGCTGATACCTGCGCAAGCGGCGGCTGCCGTGCAGCAGGGGCTTGAAGCAATGGGCGTCCGCTTTCATCTTGGGCCAACCCTTTCGAGCCTGAACAAGGCGGGCGACCGCCTGGACGCGCATCTCTCGGATGGCACCCGGATCAGTTGTGACCTGGTCGTGTCGGCGATCGGACTGCGCCCGCGGGTCGCGCTTGCCGCTGCGGCTGGGCTGTCCATCAACCGTGGGGTTTGTGTCGACCGCCATTTGCAGACCTCGCACGCGAATATCTACGCGTTGGGGGACTGTGCTGAAGTCGAAGGCATCAACCTGCTTTACGTCATGCCACTCATGGCATGCGCGCGCGCATTGGCTCAGACCCTCGCGGGTAATCCGACGGCGGTGGCCTACGGGCCAATGCCCGTGACCGTGAAGACTCCGGCGTGTCCATTGGTGGTTTCACCTCCACCGGCAGGCAGAACCGGTACGTGGCGGATCGAAGGGCAAGCACCTGACATACGCGCGGTCTGCGAAGACGCCGACGGGCAACTCCTGGGTTACGCACTCACCGGCGCCGCTGTACAGGAAAAGCTTGCGCTCAACCGTCAGTTGCCGCCATTGATGGCGCACGACTGACCCCTCAAGCGGCCGACACGCGTGTCGGCCGACCGGGTTCTGGCGGGCTGACCGGCCCGTCGATTATCGACCGGTTTCCTGCCTCAAGGCTCGGGTGTCCCGTACACGCAATATTCTGTCGCGCTATTCGTCCGCAAGGCTGGCATCGCGCCGTGCGGCATGCCATCCTGCGGTTGCATGCCGCGCCACAGAGCCGTCGCGGCGCCCCTGTCATCTGAAATGACACGGCACAACAACAACAAACGTACATGAGGCAACCATGCGCAAACCGGAACTCGCAGCCGCGATCGCGGAGAAAGCTGACCTGACCAGGGACCAGGCGAACCGTGTCCTCAATGCTCTTCTCGACGAGATCACCAATGCCCTGCATCGCAAGGATACGGTGACACTGGTCGGTTTCGGGACGTTCTTGCAGCGCCACCGCGGCGCGCGTACTGGCAAGAACCCACAAACAGGCGAACCCGTGAAGATTCGGGCAAGCAACACCGTATCGTTCAAGCCTGGAAAATCACTGCGCGACGCCATCGGTTGACCGTTCGCTTCACATAGAAGCAATCATATCGGGAGGCGGAGTCATGACCTGCATGGTTCCGCCTGACATCTCGCTCCATTCTTCCCACGCCCGCCTGGGCTCGTGACGCTTATCCCGTGCGCTCACTACAGTGCCGCGCTATCTGTCGCGTTTCATTCCCTATAATTGCCGCCCGTTCGCCTTACAGGACTTGTCATGAAATTCCGTTTTTTGCTGTGGATGCTGGCCCGCCTCATGCGCAAGGCATCGCTAAACGACCAGGCGTTTCGCGATCAACTGGGAGACAAGGACTTGTCGTTCCGCCTCTATACACTGGACGGCAAGGTGTCTCGCGTGTTCACGGTGCGTAATCAGCACGTGGCGAGTCGCGCTGGCGACGTTGAGAATCCCGCCTTCAGCATCGGCTTCCGGGACCCTGCTTACGGGTTCGCGACCTTGACGGCGAAGAACAAGCAGCTGGCGTTCATGCAGGGGATTCAGGACAAGCACATCCAGATCCAGGGCAACCCAGCGCTGGTGATGTGGTTCCAGGGCCTGGCCGGACGGCTCAAGCCCCGTAAGGCGAAGGCGAAGACCCCCGCCTGAGGTCAGCCCTTGACCTGGGTCGCCAGGTCCCGGAGAGCTGCTTCGGCTTCCATGACGCGTGCCACGGCCTCGTCGGCCTTTTCGCGCGTCAGCTCCAAACGATCAAGCAATGACTGCGGAATCTCCGCTTCGGCCGTTCCGCCAATGCCGTGCAGGTGCAGCAGGCGTGTTGCCAGCGTCACGAGATTCGCGTAGTCGGCATGATCGCCTGCGTAGTCGGGATCATGCTGGAAGCGCAGCGCATCGGCGAGTTCGTCCGGCATGTCCCAGAAGCGCATCATCCACGAGCCGATCTGTTCACGTGTTATGCCGAGCAGATGTTGCTCGATGTAGATATGGCTGAGGTGCGGGTTCACTTCGAGGTGACGACAGATCAGCGAGTAGTGCGGCGGGAACACGTGAGCGAGCACCAGGTTACCGAAGTTGTGCAGCAGGCCGGCCAGGTACGTGAGGCCAGCCTCGGGGCGACGAATCCGCGGCATTGCGCGTGTCAGACCCTCGATAACGGCAGCCGTATAGATCGCCTGTTGCCAGTAGGGTGTCGCATGCTGCGGCTGATCCTTCGGCAGGCTGAGCGTCTTGCCCAGTGCCAGGCCGAGCGCCAGGTTGATCACCAGATCGAAGCCCAGCACGCGAACGATGGCATCCTCCACAGAGCGAATCTTGCCAGGCGCAGCGTAGTAGGGCGATGCGGCCCAGCTCACGACCTGAGCTGCAAGTGCCGGGTCGGTTTCCACTACACCCGTGATGTCATCGATGGTCGCGTTGGGATCGACACGCAGTTTGATGATCTTCTGCGCGCTCTCCTGCAATGGCGGAATTTCGATGGTTTCTTCCAAGCGCTGCTGGATGCGGCGCGCGGTGAACGCCTGAACGGCCCGCGTGATTTCAGTGCGGTCGTCGTCCGGGCGATCAAGGTTCAGGTGAATATTGGCAATCGGTTCACCAATCAGCGCGGCGCTGCACTTCATCAGCAGCGCCTTGTAGTCGTCGCTGGGTACTTCGAGTAGGACGCCCGGCTGACCGGATTCGATCAATACCTGAGGAACCTGAAGCAAGCGCTCATCGTAGAGGCAAGGCGAACTGGTCAGCTGCGGTATCGCCGGCAGGCTGCCCAGCTCATGCTTGCCAAGCATCCGCTGCAAGCGATCCGGCTTGATAGCGGTAAGCTTGCGACCGGTCAGCTCGGCCAGTCGGTTCAGATCAAGCAGTTGGTTTTGTGGAAACAGGACCAGCAGGGTGCCGACGCTGTCCTCAAGCAGGATGGCCTGTGCACGCTCCGCTGTCGGTAGCCCCGGCCGCGCGGCAATCTCGCGATAGGGGACGGAGAGCTTGTCGAGCAGTTGCAGGATAACTTGCGGCGCTCGGGGTGCCGATTCGTGGGCGTGGGCGGCGTCTATCATGGTGTAGTCCTGATAATTACGGCGGCAGTATAACCAGCCTGTTTCTCCAGCAGAGACGTGAGTCTCTCAGGCATTGTGACACGCATCACACCTGGCCGTAATGCTGGCCATGACGAAGCCAACGGGAAACCAATGGACTGACGTGATCCGGCCAACGTTCCAATAGGGTTTGCGCGGCGTCTCGAACCTGCGGCAACAGCTCCGCATCGCGCATGAGATCGGCAACCTTGAATTGCAGAAGGCCCGTTTGCCGAGTACCCAGCAGTTCGCCGGGCCCTCGCAGTTCCAGATCCTTTTCGGCGATGACGAAGCCGTCGTTGGTCTCACGCATGATTGCCAGTCGCTCGCGACCGAGCTGTGAAAGCGGGGTGTGGTACAGCAGGACACAGTGACTCGCCGTGCTGCCTCGGCCAACACGCCCACGCAGCTGGTGCAGTTGCGCCAGGCCCAGGCGTTCCGGATTCTCTATCACCATCAGGCTGGCATTGGGTACGTCTACGCCAACCTCGATCACGGTCGTGGCCACCAGCAGCTGCAGCTCGCCCTGTTTGAAACGGTCCATGACGGCTGCTTTTTCAGCAGGCTTCATACGGCCGTGGACAAGGCCGACCTTCAATTCATCCAGGGCACTGGTAAGCTCTTCGAAGGTCGTCTCGGCGGCTTGGCAGGTCAGTTCTTCCGATTCTTCGATCAGTGTGCAGACCCAATAGGCCTGCCGGCCCTCGCGGCAGCCTGCCCTGACCCGCTCGATCACTTCCATGCGCCGGCTTTCGGCAATGACCAGCGTGTTCACTGGTGTGCGGCCGGGCGGTAGTTCGTCAAGAACGGACGTGTCCAGGTCGGCATAGGCACTCATAGCCAATGTGCGCGGTATGGGCGTTGCGGTCATGATCAGTTGGTGCGGGCATAGGCGCCCGTCGACGCCTTTCTGACGCAGCGCCAGGCGCTGCTGAACGCCGAAACGGTGTTGCTCATCGATTATGGCCAGCGCCAGTCGAGCGAAACGCACCTCGTCCTGAAACAGCGCGTGCGTCCCCACTACCATGGGTGCACCCGCGAGGATCTGTTCAAGCGCAGCGGCGCGGGCCTTGCCCTTGAGCTTGCCGGCAAGCCAGGCCACGTCGATCCCAAGTGGCGTGAACCAGCGGGTGAAGTTCAGGAAGTGCTGTTCGGCGAGGATTTCAGTAGGCGCCATCAAGGCGACCTGATAGCCCGCCTCGATGGCCTGAAGAGCAGCCATGGCCGCGACGACTGTCTTGCCGGCGCCAACATCGCCCTGTACCAGGCGTAGCATTGGTTCGTGCTGGGCCAGGTCATAGGCAATCTCGCCGCCGACACGCTTCTGTGCGCCGGTAGGGGCAAATCCGAGGTTGGCGAGAAACTGCGTCGGAAGGCGCTTGGCGGGCGGCAAGGCAGGCGAGCTCTGACGGCGAACCTGCTCCCGAAGGCGTTGCAGCGATAGCTGATGCGTCAGCAGCTCTTCGAATGCCAGTCGGTGCTGGGCCCAGTGGTGTCCTTCGGCCAGTTCTTCGACATCAGCGTCTGGCGGGGGGCGGTGCAGATAGCGAATCGCAGCATCGAGCGACGCAAGCCCATATTCCTGGGCGATCTCCGACGGCAACCAGTCTGGCAGGCTGTTCGGGCCGAGGCGGGCTAACGCCTGGCTGCTCAACTGCCTGAGGCGTTGTTGAGTCAGGCCCTCGGTACTTGGATAGATCGGCGTAAGGGTCTGTTCGACTGGCGCTGGCTCGTCGCCGGTCTGCGCCCGATATTCGGGGTGGTAGATTTCCAGCCCCGTCGCACCAAGCCGGATCTCCCCGTAACAGCGAAGAGCGGTGCCTCGCTTGAGCGCTTCCTTCTGTGCCTGGCTGAAGTGGAAGAAGCGCAGGCTCAGCGTGCCGCTGCCGTCCTGTAACCTGACAAGCAAGCTTCGACGGCGGCCCATGACGACATCAGCACCGGCCACTGTGCCTTCGACGACGGCATCCTGGCCTGGGCGCAGTGCGCCAATGGGGGTGATACGTGTGCGGTCCTGGTAGCGCAGGGGCAGGTGAAAGAGCACATCCTGCAATGTCTCCAGCCCAACCTTGGCGAGTTTCTCTGCCAGGGCGGCGCCGACCCCTTTGAGCGCAGTGACCGGTACGTCGGCCAGTCCGGTCATGCGTTTGGTTTGGCGCCTGCAACCGGTGGGCGTGCAACCGAGCATAGGCGGATCGAATCGGCCAGGATCTCGATGGCCTTCGGACGCGGAAAGCTCGCCCGCCACGCGATAGCGACAGTACGGTAGGGAACCGGCGGTACGAAGGGGCGTACCTCGATCACACCCGGTGCATAGTGATGGCTGTCCACTGCCGAGAATGGCAGGACCGAGACGCCCATTCCCGACGCGACCATATGGCGGATCGTCTCAAGGGAGCTGGACTCGATGGTGGTGTGCTTGGCCTCATCGGTGCGACGCGCGGTTGGGCAGGCTTCCAGCACCTGATCGCGGAAACAGTGGCCTTCACCCAATAGCAAGAGGCTCTTGTTGTTGAGCAGCTCACCCTCGATAGCGGGCTTGGCCGTCCAGGAATGGGAGGCAGGCATGAGCACATAGAAAGGCTCGTCATACAGCGGCATCGTCAGGACGTCCGCTTCGCTGAATGGAAGCGCAAGGATGACGGCGTCGAGCTCGCCCGTGCGCAGCTTGTCGCGCAACGTATGGGTGAAGTTTTCCTCGATATACAGCGGCATGTCGGGTGCGACACGATGCAGTTGCGGTATCAGGTGAGGAAACAGGTAAGGGCCGACCGTATAGATGGCACCTATCTTGAGCGGTGCGGTGAGCTGGTTCTTGCCAGCCTGCGCGAGCTCGCGGATGCCTTGTGCCTGCTCGAGCACCTTCTGTGCTTGTGCGACGATCGACTCACCGGTTGGCGTCAGGCGAACCGCACTCTTGCTGCGCTCGAAAATCAGGATGCCCAGCTCGTCTTCCAGTTTCTTCACGCCGACTGAAAGCGTCGGCTGGCTGACGTGGCAACGCTCTGCAGCGCGGCCGAAGTGCTGTTCCTGGGCAAGCGTAACGATATAGCGGAGTTCTGTCAGAGTCATAGGAAAATCCGATCGTAATGCCGGCAAGCATAGCCGTTGTACACGATGGAACCAACCGTTCCCATGAGCCAGGGCACGGCGCCGGACGAAATCCGGCGCCGTGGTGTTGCTAGCCGCGTTCGAGTGAATACACGAACGGCGCGACGATCTCCAGGCTGCCGCCTTTCAACAGCTCGGCAGGCGGGGCTGGCAAGGGTTGTGCCCGGCGAATCATTTCGAGCGTTGCCCTGTCCAGGGCGGCACTGCCGGATGCTCCCACGATCTCGTATGACAATACCTTGCCATTGGCGTCGACCACGAAGCGCAGCTTGTTCACACCCTCTGTACCCCGGCGGCGGGCTGCCTCCGGATACTTCTTGTAGCGACCCAGATGGCTGAGCAATTCGCTCTGCCACGTCCGTTGCGCAGTCGATGGTGCACTTGATGAGCTCGGCGCAGCCTGCTTCGGCGCAGACGCCGTTTCAGCCGGCGGCGCGGGTGTTGGCGGCGCTTCCTCGGCCGGCTTCGCATCGGGCTTGGGCGGCTCCGGTCTTGGCGGCTCGGGCTTACGCTCCGGCTTGGGTTTCGGCTTGGGCTTGGGCGGCTCCGGAGGCTTGGGCTTGGGTTTCGGCTTGGGCTCTTCCTTCGCCACGGCGAGCGTCGGTTTCGGCGCCTCTGCCACGGGCGGAAGCTCCGGCTCCGGTGGTGGAGGAATGTCGTCCGGGGGTGGCGGCGGCGGTGGCGGTGGAGGCGCTGCGGCCGGCAATGGCGCGAGTTCGACCATCATGGCTTCGGGCGGCAATTGAACGGTCGGCGGCTCGTTACGCCAATACAGCGCAGCCAGTACAACCGCGGCGTGCACGGCGATTACCAGCGCGAGGCTCGCGGTCCAGCGCAGGAGTTCGGAACGGTTGCTCATTTCTGGACCGACTCGAGTCCTACGAGGCCGATCTTGAGATAGCCCGCCCCGCGCAATGCATTCATGACCTCCATCAGGTCGGCATAGTCGACGCCCTTGTCGGCCTGGAAGAAGATGGTCGTGTCCTTCTTCGACTTCGTCGTGTCATCCAGCAGTTTGCCGAGCGCCTCGCGCTCTACCGGTGTGTCGCCAACGAATAGACGCTTGTCCTGCTTTACGCTGACGAAGACCGGTTTCTCCGGCCTCTGCTGGGGCTCGGCAGTGGATGCGGGCAGGTCTACCTTGACGTCCACGGTTGCCAGCGGCGCAGCCACCATGAAGATGATCAACAGAACCAGCATCACGTCGATGAAGGGCGTGACGTTGATCTCGTGATTTTCCTGCAGATCGTCGGCGTTCTCGTTGAGATGCAGGCCCATGGGTCACTTCACCTTGACCATGTGGGGCTGGCTGCGCTCGCCGACCGGACGGTGGTCGAGGTCACGGCTGACCAACAAGATGACCTGTGCAGACGCATCGCCCACCTGCGCCTTGTAGGCACCGATGGAGCGCGAGAACACGTTGTAGATCACGACGGCGGGGATGGCAGCGACCAGGCCCAGTGCAGTGGCCAGAAGTGCTTCGGCGATCCCGGGGGCAACGACCGCCAGGTTGGTTGTCTGCGATTTGGCGATGCCGATAAAGCTGTTCATGATGCCCCAGACCGTACCGAACAGGCCGATGAAGGGGGCGGTGGAGCCGATCGTGGCGAGAATGCCTGTGCCCTGGCTCATCTTGCGGCCGCTGGCGCCAACCAGGCGCTCCTGGCGAAACGCAACGCGCTCCTTGATGCCTTCCTTTTCGGTGCTGTGTGCGGAGAGCTGCAGCTCTTCCTGGGCATCCTCTATCAGCATTTGGCTGAAGCTATGCTGGGCACGGGCCTGTTCGGCGGCCTGATTCAATGTGCGCGCTTTCTTGAGGTCACTCAGCTCGGCCCTGAGACGGCGGCGCGCCCGGCTAAGCTCGATGCCTTTGCCGACCCAGATGGTCCAGGTGAGGATCGAGGCCAGTACCAGGCCGATCATCACCGCTTTCACCACGACATCAGCCTGCTGATACATGCCCCACGGGGACAGGTCGTGTGTCATGGCGGGTTCACCCTCGTCCGACAGCGTCGGCACCGCGCCGTCGACCGGGGCAGCGGTGCTCAGAGGCGCATCGGAAACCGGGGGGGCTGCGGGGCTGTCGGTATTAGGAGAGGGGGCTGCGGCGGCCGCCTGGCTGTCGGCCGTGGGCGCGTTGCTATCCGCGTTGCCAACAGGTGTGAACAACAGGCAGGACAGTGACAGGGTGACCAGCGAGAGTAGCCGTGTCAGGGAAGCCGAAGGGCGAGTTTCGATGCGTTTCATGATGACCGGACCTGAAAGATGTACTGTGCCAGACCGCAATGCGGACGCGAATGCGAGGCATTATTGCAATTAATTCTTGTTTGTAAAAGCAATGGCATTATCGAACTCGACCAATCGGGTTACGATTCGATCAAGCTTCATACCGCTCTGGGACGATAAATTCAGAGCATTCAGAGGGTTAGTGAATGAATAGCAAACCGACGCTGCTCGTCGCAGGATGCGGTGATGTAGGGAGCGCGCTCGCTAAGCAACTGCTTGCAGCGGGTTGGGACGTGTACGGCTTGCGTCGAACCGTATCGGCTCTGCCGGCTGGTGTGCGTCCAATCGAGGGGGATCTGCAGCGGGCAGAGTGCCCGCAGGATTGGCCATCAGCGACACCTGACTACGTTGTTTTTGCTGCAGCGGCCGACCAGCATGATGAAGAAGGCTACCGCGCCACGTATGTGAACGGGCTGCGGAACGTATTGGGCTGGCTCGATTCGCGTGGCCAACGCCCACGGCGTCTGGTCTTCGTATCGAGTACAGGCGTTTATGGACAATCGGGCGGCGAGTGGGTCGATGAAACCTCGCCAGCCGAGGCCAGTCGTTATTCGGGGCGGCTCCTGCGCGAAGCCGAGTCACTCGCGCAGTCGTCCGGGATTCCGGCAACCGTCGTGAGACTGGCCGGTATCTATGGCCCGGGCCGTGAGTGGATGCTGCGCCAGGCGCGGCAGGGGGTACAGGCCGATGCATCGCCGCCACTCTATGCGAATCGGATTCACCGCGACGATGCAGCGGGTCTGCTGGCATTCGTGCTCCATCGCGATGCTGCGGGGCAGGCCGTCGACGACTGTTATCTGGGCGTGGACGACGATCCAGCGCCGCTGAGCGACGTGCTCGATTGGCTACGGGCGCGCCTGAACGTCACCCAGACATCCGACGAGGGTCCGAAGCGACGCAGCGGCAGCAAGCGGTGCAGCAATGCGCGGGCGCGGAGTCAGGGTTGGAAGCCGAGCTATCCCAGCTTCCGGGACGGCTACGCTGAATTGATCGACGAGCTGAAGTAATAGGCAGGCCGGTAAGGTGCCAACCTGCCCGAATGCTTATTCGATGACGAGGATGGCGTCCATCTCGACCATCGCACCCTTTGGCAGGGCTGCAACGCCAATGGCAGCCCGCGCCGGATAGGGCTGCTGGAAGTAGCGGCCCATGACTTCGTTAACGGTGGCGAAGTGGGACAGGTCAGTCAGGAAGATGTTGAGCTTGACCACGTCCTTGAATGAACCGCCGGCCGCTTCCATCACGGCTTTCAGATTTTCGAATACCTGCACGGTTTGCGCTTCGAAGCCATCGACCAGTTCCATGGAGGTGGGGTCCAGGGGAATCTGGCCGGAAAGATAGACCGTATTGCCAGCCTTGATCGCCTGGGAATAGGTGCCGATGGCCGCCGGGGCCTTTTCGCTGTTGATCACAGTCTTGGTCATGGGAGCTCCTGCAAGGACGATGGAAAGAGCAGGAGGCTGAACGAAGACGCGCGAAACGTCCAGCGGCCAGTGCATTGTCGCGCCGAAGCGCGCCTCGGCGAATGACTTTCAGGCCGTACCGTGCAAGCAGGCGTAATTCTCGCGGGTCGGTCAGGCGCGCGCGCGGGTGATCTTGATGATGCCCGCCAGCTTGCGCAGCTTGCGGATGACATGCGCCAGGTGGATACGGTCACGTACGCTGACCACAAGCTGGACAACGGCGGTGCGGCCGTCTCGCTCGTCCATGCTGATCTTCTCGATGTTGGCGTCGGCCGCGTTCACATGCGTGGCAAGCAGCGCAATGAGGCCGCGCTGGCTTTCCAGCTCAATGCGCAGCTCGACATTGAACTCGCCATTGACGTCCTTCGCCCACGCCAGCTGAACGCATTTCTCAGGGTTGTGCCTGATCTCGGCAATGTTCCGGCAGCTCTCGAGGTGAACCACCATGCCCTTGCCCGCCGAGAGGTGGCCCACGATCGGGTCGCCAGGGATCGGCGTACAACAGCGCGCGTAGCTCAGTACGAGGCCTTCGGTGCCGCGGATCGCGAGTGGGCTCTCATCGCTGGTTGCTGCTTCGTCTTCGCGAGCGAGCAATCGGCGCGCCACGAGATAGGCCATCCGGTTGCCGAGTCCAACGTCCTCGAGCAGGTCTTCAATGACTTCTTGGTTGTACTCCGCGAGAACCTGATCGATGCGTTCCTGCGGGATCTTGGCAAGCTCCGTATCAAAGCCGGCCAGTACCTTGTTGAGCAGGCGTTCGCCGAGACTGATCGATTCGGACCGGCGCTGCTGTTTGAGCGCGTGGCGAATATGCGTGCGTGCCTTGCCGGTCACGATGAAGTTCAGCCAGGCGGGGTTCGGACGTGCGCCCGGTGCCGTGACGATCTCGACGGTCGAGCCACTTTCGAGCGGTTGCGACAAGGGTGCAAGACGGCGGTTGATACGGCACGCGATGCAGCTGTTGCCGACATCCGTGTGCACGGCATAGGCGAAATCGACCGCAGTCGACCCTTTGGGCAGCTCCATGATGCGGCCCTTGGGCGTGAAGACGTAGACCTCATCCGGGAACAGGTCGATTTTCACGCTTTCGATGAATTCCAGCGAGTTGCCGGCCCGCTGCTGCATTTCGAGCACGCCCTTCACCCACTGGCGCGCGCGGATGTGCGTGGACTTCGGCGGTTCGTCCTCGCCGGACTTGTAAAGCCAATGGGCGGCGATACCGTTGTTCGCCATCTCTTCCATTTCCTGCGTGCGGATCTGGATTTCGATGGGCACGCCGTGCATGCCGAACAGGGTAGTGTGCAACGACTGGTAGCCGTTGGCTTTCGGAATGGCGATGTAATCCTTGAAGCGACCCGGCAGGGGCTTGTACAGGCTGTGAACTGCGCCAAGCACGCGGTAGCAGGTATCCACCTTGTCGACCACGATACGGAACGCGTAGACGTCCATGATCTCGCTGAAACGTCGCTTGCCGCGCATCTTCTTGTAGATGCTGTAGAGGTGCTTCTCACGTCCCATGACAGAGCCCTGAAGGCCTTCACGCGCCAGGCAGTGAGTGATGGATTCCTCGATCTTGGCGACGATTTCCTTACGATTGCCGCGAGCGGCGCGGACGGCGTGCCGAATGCGCTCGGAACGCATCGGGTACATTGCCTTGAAACCCAGATCCTCGAACTCGACGCGCATATTGTGCATGCCGAGGCGATTGGCGATCGGCGCGTAGATTTCGAGTGTTTCCTTGGCGATACGGCGACGCTTCTCGCCAGAGAGCACTTCCAGTGTGCGCATGTTGTGCAGGCGATCGGCGAGCTTGACCAGGATCACGCGGATATCACGTGCCATGGCCATGGCCATCTTCTGGAAGTTTTCCGCCTGCGCCTCGGCCTTGGTCTGGAAGTCCATCTGGGTCAGCTTGCTGACGCCATCGACCAATTCAGCGACGGTTTCGCCGAACTGAGTGGTCAGGGCTTCCTTGGCAATGCCGGTGTCCTCGATGACGTCATGCAGCATCGCGGCCATGAGGCTCTGATGGTCCATGTGCATGTCGGCGAGGATGTTGGCAACAGCGAGGGGGTGGGTAACGTAGGGCTCGCCGCTACGGCGGCGTTGGCCGTCGTGGGCTTGTTCGGCGTAGTAATAGGCGCGACGGACCAGATTGACCTGGTCCGGTCCGAGGTAACTCGACAACCGCTCAGCGAATGCTTCTATGCCACGCATGGGCATTCACCAAGGTTGTCTGTCGCTCGACGTCGCTGGGGCATCGCGTCAGATGGCTTCGTTCGCCTCGTCGTCAAACGACACGAACAGCGGCTCGTCTTCGACGATTTCTTCCTGGGCGATCACGTCATAGTCGACCAGGCCAGCCGCGATTTCGCGCAGAGCGACAACGGTAGGCTTGTCATTTTCCCACGCAACCTTCGGCTCCTTGCCGCCGGTTGCCAGCTGGCGCGAGCGCTTGGTAGCGAGCATGACCAGCTCAAAACGGTTGACGACGTTGTCCAGGCAGTCTTCTACGGTGACGCGGGCCATGGTGTTCCTCGATGTTCACAAGAGCGTAATGGGGGGCTTGCACCCCGAGGCGTCGGTCGATCGGTACGGCGTGGGCACGTCCCGGAGACCTCGCTGACGGAGGGTGAGCGGACTGGGCAGTCTACGGCGGCGCGCGCCGCGCTTCAAGCGGCGCCGGCGGAACGGTCAGCCCAGCAGATTTTGCAGGAGTTCACCATAGCGTTGCCGCTGCGAGGGCTGATGCAACTGGTTGGCTCGAAAAATGGCCTTGAGGTCTTCGAGCGCGTGGGCGAAATCGTCATTGATCAGCAGGTAGTCGTACTCGTCGAAGTGCGTCATCTCGCTGACAGCCTCCTGCATGCGCCCGTCGATGATGTCCTCACTGTCCTGGCCGCGGTTGGTCAGACGCTGGCGCAGCGCTTCACGGCTCGGCGGCAGGATGAAAATGGAACGTGCCGCAGGCAGCAGCTTGCGCACCTGCTGCGCACCCTGCCAGTCGATTTCGAGGATCAGGTCGTGGCCTTCCTCAAGGGTACGGGCAAGGGCTCTCATGGACGTGCCATAGAGGTTACCGAACACCTCGGCATGTTCCAGGAAGTCGTTGTGCTCCAGCATTTCAAGAAACTGCTCGCGGGTGACGAAGTGATAATTCACACCGTCGACCTCGCCGGGGCGCTTGGCCCGAGTGGTGTGCGACACGGATACCCGAATCTGGGGCATGGCGTCGAGCAGCGCCTTCACAAGGCTGGTCTTGCCCGCGCCGGAGGGGGCGGAAACGATGTAAAGCGTGCCGGGAACGGGGGTCATGAAATTTACTCGATGTTCTGAACTTGTTCGCGCATCTGTTCGATCAACACCTTGAGGTTGATCGCCGTCTGCGTGGAGCGGGGATCGAATGCCTTCGAACCCAGGGTATTGGCTTCCCGGTTGAGCTCCTGCATGAGGAAGTCGAGCCGGCGGCCGGAAGCACCGGCGCTGGACAGTACGCGGCGCACCTCGGTGACGTGGGTCTTGAGGCGGTCGAGCTCTTCGGCCACATCACTTTTTTGAGCCAGCAGGACGAGTTCCTGCTCAAGACGCTGGGGGTCGAGCTCAATCTTGAGCTCATTGAAACGATCCAGGATCCGCTGGCGCTGGTTGCCCAGCATCTGTGGGACGAGTGCGCGCAGTTGCGACACTTCCTCGAGGATGCTGTCGAGCCGTTCATTGAGCAGCTTGGCCAGTTCGGCGCCCTCGCGGGCTCGGCCGTTGCGCAATTCTTCCAGTGCCTCGCCGAAGGCCTCGAGCGCCTGTGCATTCAGGGCCTGGGGATCGGCAGAGTCCGCTACAAGCACGCCTGGCCATGCCAGTACGTCCATCGGGTCGACCGGTGCCGGGTTGTCCATGAGTCCGGCTACGGTACGCGCGGCCGCGATGAGTTGCTGCGTGCGCGCCTGGTCGACCTGCAGGCTTTTGTCGGCGCCAGCTTCGCTGTAGCGCAGCGTGCATTCCACCTTGCCTCGCGACAACCCCTGGCGCAGTGCCTCACGCACGGCACCTTCGAGGTCACGGAAGGCATCCGGCAGTCGCAGATGCGGTTCGAGATAGCGATGGTTCACCGAGCGCAGCTCCCAGCTCAGGGTGCCGTGCGCGACGACGCGCTCGACTCGGGCGAAAGCGGTCATGCTGTGCACCATCGGATCTCTCCAGCGTGTAGGGTAAAGGGCCGAATTGTAGCGCACAGCAAGGGGCGCACCCAGCCCGCGTTGGCCTCATCGACAGGCTCGTATGGCCTGGCCAGGACGGACGATGCCGCATCGGCCCGACGCAGCGGTCGTGAAAGCGTCGTCTGGTCACCCTATAATGCGGCGGACATTCTCCGTACAGGTAAGCCCGATGAAGCGTCCCAGTGGCCGCGTTGCCGATCAACTACGCCAGATCCGCATCACCCGCAATTACACGAAGCATGCCGAAGGGGCGGTGCTGGTCGAATTCGGTGACACCAAGGTCATCTGTACAGCAAGCGTCGAGAGCGGCGTACCGCGGTTCCTGAAGGGCCAGGGCCAGGGCTGGCTGACAGCCGAATATGGCATGCTCCCGCGCGCGACCGGCGATCGCACCCAGCGCGAAGCCAGCCGTGGCAAGCAGGGCGGGCGTACGCTCGAAATCCAGCGCCTGATTGGCCGTTCGCTGCGTGCATCGCTGGATATGCGCAAGCTGGGAGAGAACACCATCTACATCGACTGCGACGTCATCCAGGCGGACGGTGGTACGCGTACCGCCTCCATCACCGGGGCGATGGTCGCGCTGGTCGACGCACTGGGCGCGTTGAAGAAGCGGGGTGCGCTGAAAGGGGGCGACCCACTCAAGCAGATGGTGGCGGCAGTTTCCGTTGGCATCTACCAGGGCGAGCCAGTGCTGGATCTGGATTACCTCGAAGATTCGGCCGCCGAGACCGACCTCAACGTCGTCATGACCAATGCGGGTGGCTTCATCGAGGTTCAGGGTACTGCCGAAGGCGAGCCCTTCCAGCCTGAAGAGCTGACCGCCATGCTCGAACTCGCCCGCAAGGGTCTGACCGAGCTGTTCGAATGCCAGAAGGCGGCGCTCGCCGACTAAGCCATGAGGCCTGCGAGATGAATGAACCCGACCTGTACACCCCGCCCAGCCGAACTGCACGGCAGTGGGCGATGCTGTGTCATTTGTCGGCGTTGCTGGGATTCGTCTTTCCCTTCGGGCACCTGCTGGGGCCGCTCGTGCTCTGGCAGCTGAAAAAGGAAGACGACCCTTTCATCGACGCACACGGCAGGGAAGCCCTTAATTTCCAGATCACCGTGAGCCTCTGGCTGGCGGTGAGCTTTGTGCTGATCATCGTATTGATCGGCTTCGCGATGATTGCCTTCTTCACGGCGGTGGGCGCTGCCCTCGCCATCGTTGCGGCCATCAAGGCCAACCAGGGCCGCGCCTACCGGTATCCGCTCACGCTTCGGCTGGTGAAGTGATTCCGCCTACCGGGCTAGCGCTGCGCTATGTCTACCTGCCAGATCATTAATTGCACGCCGTAGACTGTGGATTCCCATAGGCCAATCCCTGCGAAACTGATCGGCGCGTAACGAACAGCACGGGCACGTCTGACGGCCACGAGCAAACAAGCCATTTGATAGGGTGAAATCTAGATGGCAGTGCGCGGGTTTCCACCCGTCCTACCTTCTGATGTGTGCCGAGGATCGTAGGGTGGAATCCCGAAGGGCTTCCACCATTTACCTCGTGCCCTCCCGGCTCATGGTTAGACGACCGACTTACGGGCCTTGCAGGCACCTACGCTTTGCGCTGCGGCGCCGGCCGTCTGCGTGCGCATCTCGCACACAGGATCTGCAAGGCTCAGAGCTGGACTTTATATGCCAGCTGTATCCTCGCTGAAACACAACCCTGCGATCAGAGCGCTTGCGGAGCGGATGAAGAGCCGAGCGAAAAAGGGCAAGCAAATCGTATGTGCAGCCATGCGCAAGCTGCTGACCATCGCTTATGGCGTACTCAAATCCTGCAGACCCTTCGACGCAAATTTAGCAATTGCTCGATAGCCCCCAAGACGGTATCTACGAGATCGATGCGCCGTTTTGAAAGACCTGTTAGCGGATCGGCTGCAGGGCGGGTGCAACCCGCCGCTCCGAGTACTTACCCTGCACGCTACACCCTCGGTCGAAAGTAGACCGTTTCGCCTCGAGCAAGCCCTGCCAGACTGGCGTGATCCTTCGCGACTTCGGTTTCAATCAGGGCGTCCTGGCCATCGGCCCTGAGCGTCACCCGGGTCACGGCCCCCAACAGGCGAATGTCCCTTACTTCGCCACGGTGATAGCCCGGCGCCGCCGTGCGGTCCAGGTCAACTTCATGGGGGCGGAACAGCACGGGTTCATCGGCACCGACCTCCAGCCGATTGGCATCGCCCAAAAAGTGGTAGACGAACTCGCTGGCAGGATGTTCGTAGACCTCCGCCGGTGTGCCGATCTGCTCGATCACGCCCTTGTTCATGACAACGATACGATCGGCGACCTCCATCGCCTCTTCCTGATCGTGGGTCACGAACACGCTGGTCAGGTGGACCTCATCATGCAGGCGCGCCAGCCAACGACGAAGCTCCTTGCGAACCTTTGCATCGAGCGCACCGAAGGGCTCATCAAGCAAAAGGATCTTGGGCTCCACCGCCAGCGCGCGGGCCAGCGCGATCCGCTGGCGCTGTCCGCCGGACAACTGTTCCGGATAACGGTCCGCGAGCCAGTCGAGTTGCACGAGGTTCAGCAGCTCATGCACCTTCTCGGCGATGACCGTTTCACTGGGCCGCTCGCGGCGCGGTTTCATGCGCAGGCCAAACGCGACATTGTCGAAAACCGTCATGTGGCGGAAGAGTGCGTAGTGCTGGAAAACAAAGCCGACGTTACGGTCGCGGACGTCATGCGTAGAGACGTCCTCGCCATGGAAGACGATATTTCCCGTATCAGGCGTCTCCAGGCCGGCGATGATTCGCAGTAGTGATGTTTTTCCGCAGCCCGATGGGCCAAGCAGGGCAACGAGCTCCCCGCTCTGAATGTGCAGATTGATGTCCTTCAGCGCCTGGAATTGGCCAAACCGCTTGTTGATGTTCTGAACTTCAATACTCATGTCGTCATTCCGTCCTGTCGGCGCGGCCGTGCGCGTGCGCCGGGATCATCGGTTCAGTGGTCGTCTTTTACGGTGAGTTGGCGTGCGAGCCGGGCCTCGGCCCACTGCCGAAGCAGCAGCACCACCAGCGCCATGGCGAGCAAGAGGATGGCCACGCTGAACGCAGCGACGATGTTGTATTCGTTGTAGAGAATCTCGATGTGCAGCGGCAGTGTGTTGGTCATGCCGCGGATATGGCCGGACACCACCGATACCGCACCGAACTCCCCCATGGCGCGTGCGGTACACAGCACGACACCGTAGACGAGCGCCCACTTCACGTTCGGCAGCGTGACGTGCCAGAACATCTGCCAGCCGTTGGCGCCGAGCAGGCGCGCAGCCTCTTCTTCAGTTGTGCCCTGTTCTTCCATCAGGGGGATCAGCTCGCGGGCCACGAACGGAAAGGTCACGAATATCGTCGCGAGCACAATGCCAGGGACGGCGTAGATGATCTGCAGGTTGTAGGTGTCCAGCAGCGGGGCGAACCAGCCCTGCGCCCCAAACAACATGACGTAGATCAGGCCTGCCACGACCGGTGAGACCGAAAAGGGCATGTCGATCAGGGTGATCAGCAGGCTTTTGCCGCGGAACTCGAATTTGGTCACGGCCCAGGCCGCCGCAAGTCCAAATACCAGGTTGAGTGGAACGGATATGGCGGTCGCGATCAGCGTGAGCTTCAGTGCGGCGATCGCATCCGGCTCGCTGATGGCGTCCCAGAACGTGACGAGGCCGCGTTGAAGACCCTGCGTGACTACGATGTACAACGGCAGTACCAGAATCACCGCAAAGATCACCCAGGCCAGGGCGATGAGCAGGTTTCCGGCCACGCCGCGCGGGCGCGTGTTGCCTTTGAGATGTGCGAGGCTCATGGCGCGTTCCTTACAGCTTCGGCTGAATGCGGCGTTGCAACAGATTGATCAGCAACAGCAGGACGAAGGACACCGCCAGCATGATCACGCCGATGCCCGTTGCGCCGGCGTAGTCGTACTGGTCCAGCTTCGAGACGATCAGCAGCGGCAGAATCTCCGTCTTGAACGGAATGTTGCCGGCGATGAATACCACCGAGCCGTATTCGCCAACGCCACGCGCGAACGCCAACGCAAAGCCTGTCAGCCAGGCGGGAAGCAATGTGGGTACGAGGATGTAGCGAAACACTTGCCAGGGCTTGGCGCCAAGGCAGGTCGCCGCCTCCTCGACTTCCTTGGGAATGTCCGCCAGGACCGGCTGCAAGGTACGCACCACGAAGGGCAGGGTGACGAAGACCAAGGCCAGGGCAATTCCCAGCGGGGTGTAGGCGATCTTGAAGGGGAACATCGAACCGATGAGCCCGTTCGGTGCGTACAGGGCGGTCAGGGCAATACCCGCAACAGCAGTGGGTAGCGCGAACGGCATGTCGACCATCGCATCGATGAGGCGTTTACCGGGAAACTCATAGCGAACCAGCACCCAGGCGAGCACCGTACCCAGTATCCCGTTGAGCAATGCGGCGAACAGCGCCGCACCGAACGAAAGCTGGAGGGAGTAGAGCACCTGCCGACTGGTGATCAGCGCCCACCACTGGGCAGCGGTCAGGTTGAATGAATACAGCAGCATGCCTGCCAGCGGGATCAGTACGATCAACGCCAGGTAGGTGATGGTGTAGCCCAGGGTCAGCCCGAAGCCGGGTATGACCGGGGAGGTACGCCGAGCCATGGAGGGGTCCTTAGGGTGTCGTTCCCGTTTGTGGTGTGTTCCGATCCCGGTTGTCGCCGGGCCGCGGAAGCAACGCCGCCAGGTTGCCGTTTGCCGCAGCCGTTCAACGGCCCGGCATGGGCGACGTACCGGTGAAGCCCGGTACGCGTGTCGCCTTCCCTGACGACTGGATCGCACCGGGCAGAATCACCGCCCGGTGCTCGATGGGCCTACTGATTGATCTTGTTGAAGATGCCGTCGAATACACCACCGTCATCGAAGAACTTGGGCTGGGCGTCTTTCCAGCCGCCAAAGTCCTTGTCGATGGTGACCAGCTCCAGATCCTTGAACTGGTTCTTGAACTCGGCTGCGATCTTCTCGTTGCGCGGGCGGTAGAAGTTCTTGGCGGCGATCCGCTGGCCTTCGTCGCTGTAGAGGTAGTTCAGATAGGCCTCGGCCACTTTCGCCGTGCCGCGCTTCTCGACGTTACGGTCCACCACGGCCACTGGGGGTTCGGCGAGGATCGACAGGGACGGTGTAACGATTTCCAGTTTGTCCCCGCCTTCCTCGGCAAGCGACAGGTACGCTTCGTTCTCCCACGCCAGGAGGACGTCGCCCAGCCCGCGTTGTACGAAGCTGATGGTGGCGCCGCGCGCACCGGTATCCAGGACCGGTGCGTGGCGGTACAGCTCGGTCACGAACTCCAGCGCCTTGTCATCGCCGCCCAGTTGCTTGCGTGCATACGCCCAGGCAGCGAGAAAATTCCAGCGTGCGCCCCCGGAGGTCTTCGGATTCGGTGTAATGACCTCTACGCCATCGCGCACGAGGTCGTCCCAATCCTTGATGTTCTTGGGGTTGCCCTTGCGGACGAGAAAAACGATGGTCGAGGTGTAGGGCGTGCTGTTGTCAGGCAGGCGTGCCTGCCAATTCGGATCGATCAGTTGCTGCTTGAGATTGAGCGCGTCGATGTCACCGGAAAGCGCCAGCGTCACCACGTCCGCCGGAAGGCCGTCGATGACCGAGCGCGCCTGCTTGCCCGATCCACCATGAGACTGGCGAATGCTCACGGTTTCGCCCGTTTCGGCTTTGTAGTGCTCGGCAAACGCCTTGTTGAATTCTACATACAGCTCGCGGGTCGGGTCGTAGGACACGTTCAGTAGTTCGGTAGCGGCGAGCGCAGGCGAGGCGATCAGCGCGCTGGTGAGGGCGGCGAGCGCAAAACGGCGGATGGACATGTACGGCTCCTTGAGCGTAGCAACGGCGTACGCGGCTGTATGCGAGATATCGGTATGTGGGAATGGTGGGAGAGACTTACTTGCCGGCCGAGGATTGCAGCCGGAATTTTTCCTTGCGCTCGATCTGCACCACCTGTGCGTTGTGCACCGTGATCTCGACCGAGCCGAAGCGCAGGTCGCGCAGGGCGTTTTGAATCTCACGCAGGATGGTGGCTTCATCCTGGCCATCGATACTGCGGATATTCGCGGTCATAACCTGGCTCCCCTGTTTGTTGGCTGTGCTGGAGCGGACTATAGAGGGGCTTTGGTTATGCATAAAAATAATGTTTAGAAATTTTGTTATTCGATTTGGAAATTAAAAAACGCTCTAAGGACATTCTTTTTTATTCCTTCAGCTTGCAAGGCGGCATGCCTAGACTGGCCCTACTTCACTTGAGGGCACCGCGATGCAGCCGACTCGATACCTCATCATCCCGGGCTGGCACGGATCACCTGACGATCACTGGCAAAGCCATTGGCAACGCACGCTTCCACAGGCATCGCGCGTCGAACAGGCAGACTGGGTGCGACCGGACAGAGACTTGTGGATCGCCGCGCTTCAGCACGCCGTCATGAGCGACGCATCGCCTGCCGTCCTGATCGCGCACAGTCTCGGATGCGCAACCGTTGCACACTGGGCGCGGCAGGCACCTTCTGTTTTGAAAAGGCGGGTACTGGGCGCGCTATTGGTGGCGCCAGCCGATGTAGAGCGACCGGGTTGCCCGGAAGCCCTCAGACCCTTCGCGCCCTTGCCTGATAAGCTCCTCCCATTCCCCGCCGTGCTTGTCGGATCGGATAACGATTCTGCTGCAACCGCCGAGCGCGCGTTGCACATGGGCCGCCTATGGGGCGCCGAGACAGAGATTCTCTCAGGCGTTGGCCACCTGAACGTTGCCTCCGGCCACACCCGTTGGGACGAAGGTTTCGCCCGTCTTGATCGGTTGCGCAGGGTTATCGAGCAGCGAATGTTGCGTCGGGCATAGCGATGCCTATCGGGAACCGCATGGCCTGACATGGTCAGCGTTCCGGAATCAGGCTTTGTCCATGAGCCGCGCAATACACGACGTTTGGCAGCACTACGTCCAAGTGGCCATTGCAGTTTCTGCTACCGCAGTTGCGTTCATTGAGCGATCGGCACGGCATATCGTTATTCGTTAACGATATTTAACCGGCGCTACTTATATCGATATCTTCGTTTTTATCGCGTACCCGCCGATCAATCGGCGCGCCGCACACTATTCGCCGGCACCTTGTCGGTAACCGCCTCCCTTCGAAGGGCTGCTACCCGGATACCCCCGGGCGTACCCTCTTCAATCGAAGGGCGCATGTGTGGAGCGCCTTCATGACTGCCGCAACCAACGTTTCCCTGACCTATCCAGACCAATCGTTCGAGATCCGTCCGCTCGACGGCGGGCTGGGCGCTGAGGTGACAGGGCTGGACCTCAGCGTCCCGGTGAATGAGCGCGACTTCGCTCGTATCCATCGTGCGCACCTTGATCATCACGTCCTCGTATTTCGCGACCAGGCGATCACACCTGAGCATCAAATTGCCTTCAGCCGTCGCTTCGGCGTACTGCAAATCCATGTGCTGAAGCAGTTTCACCTGTCGGGGCATCCGGAGATTCTTATTGTCTCCAACATCATTGAGCACGGACAGCCGCTTGGGCTGGGCGATGCCGGCAAGTTCTGGCATTCGGATTTGTCCTACAAGGCGCTGCCTAGCCTGGGGTCGATGCTGCATGCCCAGGAATTGCCGGAAGAAGGGGGTGACACCCTTTTCGCGGACCAGCATCGCGCTTGGGACACCCTGCCCGATGCCCTCAAACGGGTCGTCGAGGGCCGCCGGGCGGCCCACTCCTACACTGCGCGTTATGCCGAAGCCAAGTTCGAGGGGAACTGGCGCCCGGCGTTATCGGCCGAGCAGCTTGCCCAGGTGCAGGAGGTGATCCACCCGGTGGTCCGCACCCATCCAGAGAACGGTCGAAAGGCGCTGTTCGTCAGCGAAGGCTTTACGACCCGGATCATCGACATACCCGAGGATGAGAGTCGCCAGATTCTTTCCGAGTTGCATCTGCACAGCACTCACCCAGAGCTCACCTACCGCCACCAGTGGCAGCCCCGCGACATGGTCTTCTGGGACAACCGGTCCCTGCAGCACCTGGCTGCCGGCTGCCCGGCGCATCTGCGTCGCAAGCTCTATCGAACGACGATCCAGGGCGACGCCCCCTTCTAATCAGCTTACGAATCCCACCTTCCGACGTATCAGGAGTCTCCATGAGTACCGTCCTGCAAGGCCACGCGGCCAGCGCCTCGGTCTCCTCGTTTCCGCCCCCTGCGGTATTGCAGGTGGACAAGGTCAGCCTCGAGTACCGCACCCCTCAACGTGTGGTCAGGGCGACGCACGAGGTCAGTTTCGAAGTCGACCCCGCAGACCGTTTCGTACTGCTTGGCCCTTCCGGGTGCGGCAAGTCCACGTTGCTCAAGGCCGTTGGTGGCTTCATGAGCCCGATTGGCGGTGAGATTCGGCTCGACGGTTCTCCGGTGACAGAGCCTGGCCCCGACCGCATCGTTGTCTTTCAGGAATTCGATCAGCTTCCGCCGTGGAAGACCGTCAAGCAAAACGTCATGTTTCCGCTGCTGGCCTCACGGGCCCTTGGACGAGCAGAGGCGGAAGCCAGAGCTTTGCATTATCTGGGCAAGGTCGGTCTCGCCGCCTTCGTCGATGCCTATCCGCACACCCTGTCCGGCGGCATGAAGGCGCGTGTTGCCATCGCTCGCGCGCTGGCCATGCAGCCGAAGATCCTGCTGATGGACGAGCCGTTCGCTGCCCTCGACGCGTTAACACGCCGCAAGATGCAGGAAGAACTGCTCCAGCTGTGGGAAGAGGTACGTTTTACGTTGCTTTTCGTCACGCACTCCATCGAAGAGGCGCTGGTCGTGGGCAATCGCATCCTGCTGCTTTCGCCCCATCCCGGGCGCGTCCGCGCGGAGATCAATAGCCACGCCTTTGATCTTCATAGCCTAGGCGGTGTTGAGTTTCAGCGCACCGCACAACGTGTCCATCGGTTGCTGTTCGGCGAGAACGGGTCCACGACGCCCCACGATGAGCTCGGCTTTACCGATGTTCGTATCGCCTACTGACGGAGCCTTGCCATGACCCCGACATCCACGCGACGCCTGGAGTACGAACTCGACCTCGCGCCTTTGAACGACCTGCCACTGGAACGTGATATCCCATTCGCCGTTCGGCTCTGGCAGCAGGGCTGGCTACGCAAGACGCTCATTCTGATCGTGCTTGCCGGCGTCTGGGAAATTGCCGCGCGAATCCAGGGTAACGACCTGCTGCTGCCCAGCTTCATCCAGACCGCAAACGCCTTTGTGACAGGAATACTCAATGGCGAGCTGCCGGCCAAGGTCTGGGTATCGCTGCAGGTGTTGGTCAAGGGCTACGTGATCGGACTATTCCTTGCCTTCCTTCTCACCACGTTGGCGGTATCGACCCAATTCGGTCGCGACGTGCTCTCGACCCTCACATCCATGTTCAACCCCCTTCCTGCGATAGCCCTATTGCCACTGGCGCTCCTGTGGTTCGGGCTGGGTGAAGGCAGCCTGATCTTTGTGCTCGTGCACTCAGTGCTCTGGGCCTTGGCCTTGAACATGTACTCGGGCTTTCTCGGCGTGTCCGACACGCTGCGCATGGCCGGCCGCAACTATGGACTCAAAGGCCTGCGATTCGTCGGCTACATCCTTATCCCCGCGGCCCTGCCTTCAATCCTGGCAGGGCTGAAGATCGGCTGGGCGTTCGCCTGGCGCACCTTGATTGCCGCCGAGCTGGTGTTCGGTGCAAGTAGCGGTCAAGGCGGTTTGGGCTGGTACATCTTCCAGAACCGTAACGAGCTGTACACCGACAACGTCTTCGCCGGCCTCGCTGCCGTGATCCTGATCGGCCTGCTTGTGGAGAACCTTGTCTTTGCCAGCCTCGAGCGCGTGACCGTTAAACGCTGGGGGATGCAGCGCTAGCGCCTGAAGCGCTCTGTCCTACCGTGCTTTCGACCTGTCGCGTACGCACCTACGCGGCATAACCTGATCATCGAAAAAGGATTTGCTCATGAGAAAACCGCGCTTATTCAACCGTCTGGCCAGCTTGTTGGCATTGTCCGGCGTACTGTCGCTACCTCTGGCTGCTCACGCAGAAGGGGAAATCAGCATCGCCCAGCAGTTCGGCATTGGCTACCTGATTCTGGATGTGGTGAAAGATCAGAAGCTCATCGAAAAACACGGAAAGGCACAGGGCCTTGATATCAAGGTGGACTGGCGCACCATCTCCGGGGCGACCGCGATGAACGAAGCCTTGCTCGCTGGCAGCCTCGACATCGTATCGGCTGGCGTTCCACCCATGCTGACTGTCTGGGACCGCACCAAGGGGCGCCAGAACGTGAAGGCTGTAGCTGCGCTGGGCTCGCTACCCAATTACCTGCTGAGCAACAACCCGGACGTGAAGACCGTAGCGGACCTGTCCGATAAGGACCGCATTGCCGTTCCTGCCGCCGGCGTCGGCTTTCAATCTCGGACACTGCAAATCGAGACTGCAAAGCTATTTGGCAACGACGATTTCAAGCGTTTCGACAGGATCAGCGTAAGCCTGCCTCATCCAGATGCCACCGCAGCGCTCATATCTGGCCATTCGGAGGTGACCGCGCACTTTTCCAGCCCACCCTTTCAATACCAGGCGCTGGAAAACCCCAATGTGCATAAGCTGATCAGTTCGTACGACATCCTCGGCGGCCCCGCTACTTTCAATGTGCTCTACACCACCGAGAAATTCCATGACGCCAATCCGAAGACGTACAAGGCGTTCTATGACGCCCTGGTGGAAGCATCGGACATCATCAACGCAGACAAGGCCAAGGCAGCCGAAACGTACATCCGAGTGGAAAACTCCAGGCTCGATCCGGCCTTTGTCCGCAAGATCGTTGAAGATGAAGAAAATATCTTCACCGTGTCGCCGCAAAACACCTTCATATACGCCGAAAAACTGCATGAACTCGGTGTTCTGAAGAACAAGGCTGGGTCCTGGAAGGACTATTTCTTCGAGGAGGCGTATTCCCAGCCGGGAAGTTGAATCCGGTGCGACCAGGCCGGGTAGGTAGGGCGGGGGGGGCGTTCGGTGATTGGCGACATGCATCGGAGGCGAATTGCGGGGATCGCGCCTATGCTGGCCGAAGCCCGCCCACCGTGTCCTGCGTCCGGCCTTCCAACTGGGTGTTCGGGTCACCGACCATGCAGGGTCGAGCATCACGCGACCCTGCCGGTGCTGACGTTCACTTGGCAAATAGCAGGCTCATGTCCTTGAACGCCTTGAACTCAAGTGCGTTGCCGCACGGGTCGAACAGGAACATGGTGGCTTGTTCGCCAACCTGCCCCTTGAAGCGGACATACGGCTCAATCACGAACTGCGTATTGCGAGCCCGAAGACGGTCAGCGAGCGCCTCCCACTCTGGCCAGCTCAGAATAATTCCGAAGTGCGGCACCGGTACGTCGTGGCCGTCAACGGCATTGGTGTGTGCCGCGTCCTGCGAGGCGGTCTTCGGGTGCTCGTGGATCACGAGTTGGTGCCCGTAGAAGTCGAAATCGACCCAATGGTCGCTGGAGCGCCCTTCAGCGAGACCAAACACGTCACCGTAGAAGGTGCGGGCGGCTGGAAGGTCATAGACGGGAATAGCGAGGTGGAAAGGTGACAGGCTCACGATTGGCATCCTGGTTCTAGTTGTGACCATCATTATTGGCGCTGTATTGGAGGTGTGAAAGCGGATAAATTTGGCGCCGAGCCTCAAAAATTTTGATCAATCGGAACGCCATGATTCGCGAACTCAAGACGTTCATGACCGTCGTGCGCTGCGGGACCTTTGCCGCGGCAGGTAAGCAGATCGGGCTGACACAATCAGCCGTCAGTGCCCAGATGAAGAACCTCGAGACAGCGCTTGGACTGCGTCTGTTCGATCGTTCCGGTCGCACCGCAACACTGAACGCCGCAGGGCAGCGCGCCGTTCCCCAGGCCGAACAGATCCTCTCGCTATTCGGTGCGATGGGGGCACCAGAGCATCCGGAGGAATATCGCGGTGAGTTGCGCATAGGCGCCATTGGGTCTGTGCAGACCTGCCTCATGCCAGCCATTCTCCAGCGCTTGCGTGAACGCGCGCCGGGTATTGAGCCAACGCTGGTGCCAGGCGTCTCGCTGAACCTGCTCAACGGGGTCGACAGCGGCGAACTGGACCTTGCAATCATCATCGAGCCACCGTTCGCCTTGCCCAAGGAGTTGTCGGTCGAACGGGTGCGTAGCGAGCCCTTCGTGCTCATCACCCCGCCGGGAACCCCTGAGAAAGACCCGCTTGCTGTCCTGGCCGAGTCGCCCTTCGTACGCTACGACCGGACGTCGTTCGGGGGGCGTCTGGTGACGCAGTTCCTGCGTAAGCACCGCATCCAGCCCAGGCAGGTGCTGGAACTGGATGAGCTCGATGCCATCGCCCGGATGGTCGAGCGAGGTCTGGGCGTATCGCTGATTCCGCAGGCCGGGCTATGGGCGGAGCGTGAGACGCCTCTTACCGTCATTGCGCTGGGGTCCCATCTTTTCCATCGCGAGCTGATCCTGGTGTCGCGTCACGGCGCCCGGCAGTCGGCAGCGCTCAAGGTGTTTCGCGACTGCCTTCACGGGTAAGGTTCCGGCGCTTTGCACGCCGCTCTTGTCTGGCGGCCTGAACGGCCGGGACAATGGCACAGTCTGAAACACCCTGTTACCTGGCTGCTGCGGGCATGAGGCGCGGCAGTGGCGAGCATTAAAGGAGTTGCACATGGAAACCATCACCCTGGTACTGGTGATGTTCGTCGCGGTGATCGGCAGCAGCATGCTGGTCAGGATGTTGCCCTTCGCACTGCCGCTTCCGTTGATACAGATCGCGCTGGGCGCGGCCATTGGCATGGCGTCGGACTGGCGCCTGGAGCTTGAGCCGGACGTCTTCTTCCTCCTGTTCCTGCCACCGCTGCTGTTTCTCGATGGTTGGCGGATTCCCAAGGAAGGCCTGCTGCGTGACAAGGAAATGATCCTTGCACTGGCGCTGGGACTCGTGGTGTTCACCGTCGTCGGGGTCGGGTATTTCATCCATATCCTGATCCCGTCGATGCCAATGCCCGTGGCCTTTGCATTGGCCGCGGTCATCTCGCCTACGGACCCGATCGCCGTTTCGGCCATTGCCAAGCGCGTCCCTATCCCCAAGCGGCTGATGCATGTGCTCGAGGGTGAGTCGCTGCTAAATGATGCATCGGGCCTTGTGTGCTTGCGCTTTGCGATCGCAGCAACCCTTACGGGCAGTTTCTCGCTGTCCGAGGCGGGTATCAGCTTCATCCAGCTGGCGCTGGGGGGCGTTGCGATCGGCGTCTCGGTCACGTGGGTGATCACGCGCCTGAAGGAATGGGTGTCGCGGCGCTTTGGCGAAGAAACCGGCGCGCAGATTCTCATCAGCCTGCTGATTCCCTTCGTGGCGTATCTGGCGGCAGAACATGGGGGCTGTTCAGGGATTCTGGCTGCTGTCGCCGCCGGTATCTCCATGAGCTATACCGAGCTGTCCGGTCGCGCGCTCGCGGTGACACGCGTGAGGCGCACTGCGGTATGGGACCTTTTGCAGTTCGCACTCAATGGCCTGATCTTCGTGCTGCTGGGCGAGCAACTTCCAGGCATCGTGTCTGGCGCTGCGGATGTTGTTCGTGAGACAGGGCACCACGAGCCTATCTGGCTGCTGGTCTATGTAATCGTGATCAATATCGCATTGGGCGCACTGCGTTTTGCGTGGGTTTGGCTGTCTATCCGTTTCACGCTCTATCGCCGCCGCGCTGAAGCGCCCCGTTCATTGTGGCGTGTGGCAGCGGTTACATCGGTGGCAGGCGCACGTGGCACGATCACATTGGCCGGTGTCCTGACCCTTCCTCTGGTCATGACCGACGGCTCCCCATTCCCCGCGCGGGATCTGGCCATATGCCTGGCAGCCGGGGTGATCATCGTGTCGTTGATCATCGCGAGCATCTTCATGCCGATGTTGCTCAAGAACGGTTTGGATCTGCCAGCCGAACCCGAGCACGAGACCGAGATGGACCGTGCGCGTGATATTGCGGCGCGCGCGGCCATCCGTGCGATTGAGAAGGCTCAGCACGAAATGAGCGAGGGGCGACCCGATGCCGACCGCTATATCGAGGCGGCCGGGCGCATTGCCGATCTTTATCGATATCGCATCGACACCCGCGCCAAGCTTGCGGTTGGTGAGGAGCGTCAAAACGCAGCGAAGATCGAAGAAATCGAACGCCAACTCCGGCTTGCAGGGCTGCGCGCCGAGCGCGACGAACTGTTCCGTCTCGTACGCCGCAATCGCCTGGAGGAGGAGGTTGCGCGCAGGTTGATTCGTGAGATCGATCTGATGGAGGCGCAGCAGGCCGGGTAGTTGATTCCAATGCAGCCGATTGCATCGGCGGATACTCGCCAGCGCGCTGCTGGCGAGGAATGGACGGGCATGATTGCATTCATATTGTTATAGCTAAAACGTATTTTAATCGGATTGGTTATTCCTATAAGTTGAAATCCCAACCGTTCGACCGGACCGCCGGAGACGAATCGCCCAATCGGGCTTTCATTTTCGGAGTGGTCTTCATGCCTATATCGAGCCCCATCGGCCGCCTGCTGGCGGCGACCTCCCTGTTCATTGCCGTTGCCGGGTCGGCTCATGCCGATACCCTGCGACTGGGCATTAACGACAGCCCGCAGAACGCGGCCATAGAACTTGCCGCCCAGTTGGTGAAAGAGAAGGGCGTGGAGGTCGAGGTGCTGTCCTTCAGCGATTGGAATACGCCAAATCTCGCACTCGCCAATGGCGACATCGACGTCAATTACTTCCAGCATCAACCGTTCCTCGAGAACGCTATCGAGCAGAACGGCTACGACCTCGTGCCCATCGCCTATGGCGTAGAGAACAAGGTTGGGCTCTATTCAAAGAAAATTACGCGATTTGATCAGGTCAAGGACGGCGATACCGTGGCTGTCGCGGATGACCCGGTCAATCAGGGTCGTGGGCTGCATCTGTACCAAAGGGCAGGGCTGATCACGCTGCGCGATGGCACAGGGCCAAAGGCAAGCCTTGCTGATATCACTGCAAACCCCAAGCACCTGAAATTTATCGAGCTTCCAGGGCCGCAGCTCGCAAGAGTGCTCGATGATGTGACCCTCGCGCAAAGCTACCCCTCGCATATCCTGGCCGCTGGCACGGCCGACCCAGGCAGTGCGTTGTTATTCAGCCGCGATGAAGAGAGTGGCCACCTGTATGCGCTGCGCTTCGTGGTGACGTCAAAAAACGTGGATAACCCTGCGGTGAAGGCGTTCGTCGACGTGTTCCAGAATGACCCGCGTGTACGCGCGGCTATCGCCCAGGCGTATGGCAACCCCGATCTCTACGCACTGGCGTGGCTACCTGCTCGCAAGGAGGCCTCGCGATGAATGTCGCTACCTTGCACAAGCCCTGGGCCGAAAGCGACCCGGTGAACGTACAGGCTCCGGCAGCTGCACATATTCAAGTCGAGGGTGTGGGCAAGACCTACTCCACGCCGCGCGGCGCACTTACGGCACTGGCGGGAATCGACCTTACCATCAACCGGGGCGAGGTCTTCGGGATTATCGGGCGCAGCGGCGCAGGCAAGTCGAGCCTGATCCGCACATTCAACCGACTGGAAGATGTCAGTGAAGGACGGATTGTGATCGATGGTGACGACATCGGGCGCTATCGCGGCCGCCGGCTCGTCGAGTTACGCCGCCGCATTGGCATGATCTTCCAGCATTTCAATCTGTTGAGTTCGCAAACGGTGCTGGAGAACCTTGCTCTACCCTTGAAGGCGGCTGGCGCAAAGCGCGTCGATATCGAGCGCAAGGCGCGTGAGTTGCTTGCGCTGGTTGGGCTGGAGGGAAAAGAGCATGTGTATCCGTCGCGGCTATCAGGGGGCCAGAAGCAACGCGTTGGCATTGCCCGTGCGTTGATGCTCGACCCCGAGATTCTGCTATGCGATGAAGCCACCAGCGCGCTTGATCCAGAAACAACGCAGTCGATCCTGGCGCTCCTCAAGGAAATCAACGACCGGCTTGGTTTGACCATCGTGCTCATCACGCACGAAATGTCCGTCATTCGGCAGATCTGCGATCGCGTGGTTGTGCTGGAGCAGGGCCGCATCGTGGAGCAAGGCCCGGTCTGGCAGATTTTCGGCGACCCCAAGGCGGATGCCACGCGTGCGTTGTTGGCGCCGCTGGCAACGCAATTGCCCTCCGATATACGAACGCGGCTTCTGGCAGGTACGGGTCAGGGGCAAACGCTCTTGGAACTGGTGTTCGATGGAGCGACGGCGAGGGAGCCTGACCTTCGCGCTATCGCGCATGCGCTCGGAGCGACCGTGGAGTTGTTGCACGGCAGCATCGACCGTATCCAGGGGCACGCTCAGGGGCGGCTACTGATCGCTACCTCGGCGCCTTCATCGCGTCTCTCCGCATTTCTCAATTCGCGGGCATTGTTCAGCACGGCGCAGGTGGTTGGCCATGTCTAGTCTGGGTTTGTCTGATTTCATGCTCAAGGCCCTGTGGAAGGCCTTCATCGACACCGTGACGATGGTCGGTATATCGGCGGTCATCGTGTGGTTTGCCGGCATCGCACTGGCGATGGTGCTGGTCACAACGGCGAGAGGGGCGATCTTCTCGGCGCCTACCCTGAACCGTGTGCTGGGCGGCTTTATCAACGCCTTTCGCGCAACGCCCTTCATCATCCTGCTCGTCGCGTTGATACCGCTCACGAGGCTGCTGGTCGGCACAACGATTGGCGTATGGGCTGCTGTAGTGCCAATCACGCTTTCGGCAACGCCGTTCTTCGCACGCATCGTCGAGGTGAGCTTGCGAGAGGTGGGTGGCGGGGTTATCGAAGCGGCTCAGTCGCTGGGCTGTGAGCGTCGGCACATCATCTTCAATGTGCTCCTGCCTGAGGCGCTGCCGGGCATTATCGGCGGTTTCACGATCACGATCGTTGCCATGATCGGGGCCTCGGCCATGGCGGGCGCAATCGGGGCCGGCGGACTGGGCGATCTCGCGATTCGCTACGGCTACCAGCGCTACGACACCGCCGTGATGCTTGCGGTCATCGCCATCCTGATCGTGCTCGTGTGTGGCATTCAGTACGTGGGTGACCGCTATGTGGGTTACCTGCGCGCGCGGTGACCCGCCGGCAGGCAGCAGGCAGCAGGCCGCAAGACCGTTCGAGTCGGCCCACCGGCCCATTTTCGAGGTACTTACCATGTTCAGATATGTGTTCGTCGCGGCTGTTTTTCAGCTTGTCGTGGCAGGAGGCGCGCTCGCGGCACCCCTCAAGGTCGGTACCACCAGTGGTCCGCACGCGCAGGTGTTCGAAAAGGTCGCCGAGGTTGCGAAAAGCCGATATGGCCTGGATATCGAGGTGGTCGAATTCAGCGACTACATTCAGCCCAATGCAGCGTTGGCGGCCGGCGACCTGGACGCCAACAGCTTCCAGCACCGCCCGTTCCTGAATGCTCAGATCAAGGCCAGGGGGTACGATCTGGTCGGTGTGGGGCGCACATTCGTGGGCCCTATCGCGTTCTATTCTCAAAATTACCGTACGTTCGAGGCAGTGCCCCTGGGCGCGCAGGTCGCCTTGCCCAACGATCCGGCCAATGAGAGCAGGGCACTCTTGCTGTTGCAGGCAAGCGGACTGATTCGCTTGCGCGACGGGATCGACCCGGTAACAGGCATCAACGCAACCCCCGCCGATATTGTCGAAAACCCGCACCGTTTCGAGTTCGTCGAACTCGACGCCGCCCAGTTGCCGCGCTCACTGGCGGACGTTGCGGTATCGGTCATCAATGCCGATTATGCGGTCAAGGCAGGATTGAACCCGGGCCGGGACGCAATCCTTGCTGAGAAGGGTGATGGGCCTTATGCCTGCGTTATTGCGGTCCGGCGCAATGATCAGGACCAGCCGTGGTTGGGCCAGTTGGTTCAGGCGTACCAAAGCCCGGAGGTGAAGGCCTTCATCGAGCAGACGTTTGCCGGCGCAATCGTACCGGCGTTCTAGCTGCTTTCGCGCACGCGCAGCTCAAACCCCAGATCCATCCTGCGCGGGGAGGCACGGCCATCGAGCAGCGCCAGTAACATCTGGGCGGCGTGATGGCCGACCTCTGCACGCGGCGTATGAATGGAGGTCAGGCGCGGCACCATCCATGCTGATGCCGGCAGGTCATTGAACCCGACCAGTGCCACCTTGCCAGGAACCGAGAGCCCCATGCGCTGGGCTTCAAAAGCAGCACCCTGGGCAAGGTCATCGTTGCAGAAGAAGATGCCGTCCACATCTGGATGCTGGGCCATCAGTTGGCGAAAGAGGTAACCACCCAGTTCGATGGAGGACGGAGCCGGATCGAGCCGCTCCAGCGACGGGTCATGGATGCCGGCTGCCTTGAGTGCGTCACGGTAGCCGGCGCCTCGTTGCATCACCCGAGGGTCGAGTTGAGCAGCGATGTATGCCGGACGGCGGCAACCGCGCTTCAGCAGATGCTGAGCGGCGGCCTCGCCGGCGGCGTACTGTGAAAACCCAACGCATGGCACGTCACTCGCCTCGCCGAGTTCCATCATGTGCACACACGGGATCCGGCTGGCTTCGAGCAACTGGCGCGACCCTGCAGTGCGGTCGAAGCCTGTCAGCAACATACCCATAGGTTGATGAGGGAGGTAATTGCGGATCAGCCGCTCTTCTTCATCAGGCGAGTAGTGGTGGTTGCCGATGAGCACTTCCAGCCCACGCGGTCGAAGCACGTCATGGATGGCCTCGAGCGTGTCAATGAACAGCTGGTTGGACAGCGACGGGATCAGCACCACGACCGACGCACTGCGCGAGGAGGCCAGCGCTCGCGCGGCGGGATTGGCCACGTAGCCAAGCGCCACGGCCGCTTCGCGAACGCGCTCGGCCATCTCCGGATTGACGGTTTCGACGCCGCGTAATGCGCGTGACGCCGTGATTTGCGAGACGCCGGCGTGCTTCGCCACTTCGGCGAGTGTAGGCCGGCCGGTGGTACGGGATCGACTGCGGGACGTGCGAATCATCGAAAGGGGGTTGCCAAGTGTGGCCAGGGGTCCTTAAGTTAGCGCTGTCTCTCAGGCCCCGCAATCTGCTGACGCAGGCTGACAGGGCATCCGTCCACCGAACAAAAAGCGACAAGATATGAGACGGCCGATTTCCACCTCGACTCCACTGTCGAAAGATAGCGCTGTCTTACAGGATGATTACAGCGCTCGGCAGGGCGACAGCCCGCTGCCGGTTCCATCGCGAACATCCATCCGCTGGAGGTCACATATGCAATCCCCGATCCCTGCCCTGATCGTCATGGGCGTCTCAGGTTGCGGTAAGAGCAGCGTGGGCGAAGCTATCGCCCGCCTTGGCGGCGGTATTCTTATCGAAGGCGACCGCTATCACCCCGAAGCCAACATCGCCAAGATGCGCGCGGGCATCCCTCTCGATGACGAAGACCGTGCCGGCTGGCTCCAGCAGCTGGGCGAAGAGCTCTCGCGTGCGGTCGCCGCCGGGAAGCGCCCCGTGCTTACATGCTCGGCACTCAAGCGCAAGTACCGGGACCTGTTGCGCAGCGCCGTTCCAGGGCTGGGTTTCGTCTTCCTGGAACTCAGCCGCGACGTGGCGGGCGACCGTGTTGCGCAGCGCCCGGGACATTTCATGCCTGCCAGTCTCATCGACAGCCAGTTCGCGACCCTGGAGCCGCCAACAGGTGAACCCTCGACGCTCGTACTCGATGCCACCGTGCCCGTGGAAGCCCTCGGGCGCGAGGCGGCGCAGTGGTGGCAGGCCACAGGCACCAACTGATCGCTGATCCCGGCAGGGAAAGGCGGCCCGCGTTTAACTAAAACAACAAACGAGATCCGACATGAACGAATTGGCTACCGCGCCTAGCGCGACCTGGTTGCTTTCCATCGCTGCAGGGGCCGTATTGCTCCTGTTGCTGCTGATCATGCGCTTCAAGATTCATGCGTTTCTGGCGTTGCTCGTGGTCAGCGTGGCGACGGCGCTGGCCACCGGCATTCCCTATGACAAGGTGGTACCCACCCTGTTGACCGGTTTCGGCAATACCCTGGCGGCCGTGGCATTGCTCGTCGGCCTGGGTGCGATGATCGGCCGGTTGCTGGAGATGACGGGTGGGGCGCAAGTCCTGGCCGATACCCTCATCAGCACATTTGGCGAGAAGCGGGCCCCAATGGCGCTGGGCGTGGCGTCTCTGCTGTTTGGCTTTCCGATCTTCTTCGACGCCGGCCTGGTTGTGATGTTGCCGATCATCTTCAGCGTCGCGAAGCGATTCGGTGGTTCCACGCTGACCTACGCATTGCCGGCCGCGGGTGCGTTCGCTGCCATGCACGCACTGGTTCCGCCACATCCCGGCCCGGTCGCTGCGGCTGATTTGCTCGGGGCTAACATTGGCTTGCTGGTGATCGTGGGTACGATCATCGCGATTCCGACCTGGTACTTTGGCGCCTATCTGTTTGGCCTTTGGGCAGGCAAGCGTTTCCATGTGAACCTCCCCGCAAGCTTCCTTACCGACGTGCCGCGTGATGCAAACGCAACACCGCCGCGCTTCGGTACGGTGCTAGGCATTCTCCTGCTGCCGCTCGTACTGATCTTCCTGGATACCGGCCTCAATACCTTGACCGTGATGGGCGCGATCGATGGTGGTAACCCGGTGGTGCAGTTCCTGCGGATGCTTGGCAAGACACCGATCGCGCTGCTGATCACGGTGTTCTTCGCACTGATCGTGTTCAGTGGCCGTAATAGCATGAAGCACATGGAAAAGGTCTGCGACGGTGCGCTTGGGCCCATCTGCGCCATTGTGCTGGTGACCGGCGCAGGCGGCATGTTCGGCGGCGTGTTGCGTACCAGCGGAATCGGGGACGCACTGTCGAGTACGCTGTCCGATACCGGGATGCCAGTGATCGTTGCCGCATTCGTGATCTCGGCGGCGCTCCGCGTGGCGCAGGGCTCAGCGACAGTCGCCCTGACTACGGCAGCTGCGTTGATTGCGCCAACGGTAGCGGCAACGCAAGGGCTGAGCGCCTTCGACCACTGCTTTATCGTGATCGCAATCGCGGGCGGCGCAACCGTGCTGTCGCATGTGAACGACTCGGGCTTCTGGCTCGTCGGCCGCTTTCTGGAGATGGACGAGAAGACCACGCTCAAGACGTGGACGGTCATGGAGACACTGCTGGGCGGGATCGCGTTTATCCTCGCGTGCATCGGCAGCCTGATTCTCTGATCCACGACGCGGATCTTCGTCCGCTATCTATCGAGGCGCGTGGAGAGGGCACTGCCCTTTTCCACGGCGTCCTGAGGTTCCGCTCCGGCAGGGCCGAACGGGGTGAGCGTCAGCAATGCGTCTGGCCAGTGCCGATCCTGGCAGGCGTCCCAATGCGCAGCGTCAATCCTTCCAACCCGGTTGGTATAGGGTGCCGTGCGCCTCGTCCAGCGCTTTGCGCACGTGTGGTGAGTGCTGATACACGTCGATGAAGGCCTTGAGGTTCGGGTCATCCCGGTTGTCGGGTCGCGCGACGAACTGAATGACGTATTCGGGATTGTCGATTCCATCGAAGAGCAGGGCAGAGGCAGGGTCGATCGTCTTCGCCAGCCGGATGTAGTGCGGGTATCCCTGAGCAAGGTCCACATCATCCAGCGAGCGCGCCAGTTGCACGGCCTCGAGTTCGATGATCTGAAGGTGCTTGGGGTTGGACGTGATGTCGCCCAGGGTCGCGCGATAGCCGACGCCGGGCGTAAGCTCGATCAGGCCTGCCTTGCGCAGCAACTGCAACCCGCGCCCGCCGTTTATGGCGTCGTTCGCGATGGCAACGCGAGCGCCATCAGGCAGATCCTGGATTCGGGAATAGGTCTTCGAATACAGTCCCACGTTGTTGATGATGCCCGGTGCGACCGCGACAAGTTCGTATCCGGCGGCCGCGTTGGCGTTCTCCAAAAAAGGCGTGTGCTGAAAGTAATTGGCGTCGATATCCTTGTTCGCCAGGCTTGCGTTGGGCGCGATCCAGTCAGTGAACTCGACGAGCTCGACGTCCAGTCCCTGCGCGCGCGCTTCGTCAGCTGCCACCTCCAGCGGCGGTGCGAACGCGGCGGTTGTACCAATCTTCAGGGGTGCGGCCTGTACGGCGCTTGCGAATGTGGCCATGGCGGCAAACGTCAGCGTCGTAAGCCAGCCTTGGCGTAGGGACAAGTGATACGGCATGGGTATGTCCTTTACAGTTGTATTGACGTGGCCGATCGGGCCAGATGCTTTTGTGCACCGGTAGACGGTGAGCGCGTGCGGTAGCCCGCGCCGGCATGCGCCGAGGGCAGGCGGCTGCCGTTATCGAAGAGCTTGTGGCGCAATGTTCCCGGCTTGTAAGCCGTCTTGTAGAGGCCACGGTCTTGCAGCTCGGGTATGACGAGATCGATGAAATCGGCATAGCTTTCCGGCGTAACGATGCGAGTCAGGTTGAACCCATCAAGGCCGGTCTCCGCCACCCAGTCGGCGAGCGCGTCCGCGACCTGGCTGGCAGAGCCCACCAGCGCCGGATAACGTCCACCCAGCGCGTTTTCCTCGAGCAGTCGCCGCACGGTCCAGTCGTTGTTTGCTGTCAGCGTTTTCACGGCTGACTCGATGGCGTTGTTTTTCTCATAGCGGATGGGTTCGTCGAGCCCGTAACGCGCAAGGTCGATACCCGTTGAGGCCGCATAATGTGCAAGACCCGCCTCAGGATTGGCGTAGCGCAGGTATTCGGCGTGCTTTTCCTGAGCCTGGGCCTGGGTAGGTGCAGTGATCACGCTGATGCCCATGAACACCTTCACGTCATACGGATTGCGTCCGGCCTTTTGAGCACTTTCGCGAATGGCCTTGACCTGGCGGGCGGTAGCCGCCTTGTTTTGGCCAGAAACGAAGACACATTCGGCGTGCCGGCCCGCGAACTGCAGCCCCCGTGCCGAAGAGCCGGCCTGAAAGAGGACAGGTGTCCGCTGTGGCGAAGGTTCGCTGAGGTGATAGCCGTCGACTCGGTAGAACTCGCCATGATGGCGAACCGGGTGCACCTTTCCGGGTTGGGCGTAGACGCGAGCCTCACGATCGGCGCGCACCGCGTCATCTTCCCAGCTGCCTTCCCACAACTTGTAGAGCACCTCCAGGTACTCGTCGGCCTGATCGTATCGGCGATCATGCTCGACCTGCCTGGGATGCCCCATCGCTCGCGCTGCACTCTCCAGATAGCCGGTGACGATGTTCCATCCCACCCTGCCGTCTGTAAGGTGGTCCAGGGTCGAGAAACGGCGGGCGAACGGGTACGGGGGCTCGTAGCTCAAATTGGCGGTGATGCCGAAACCCAGATGGCGAGTCACGCCAGCCATGGCCGAGACCAGCATCATTGGATCGTTGACGGGAAGCTGGATGCTCTCCTTCAACGTGAGGTCCACGCCATCGTTGTAGACGTCATAGACGCCCAGGATGTCCGCCAGGAACAACCCGTCGAACAGGCCGCGCTCGAGCAATTGGGCGAGTTCAGTCCAATAGCTCAGCGAGGTGTACGCGGTGGAGCGATCGCGCGGGTGCGTCCAAAGGCCATGGTTGATATGACCAACGCAATTCATGTTGAACGCATTGAGCAGGATCTTCTTGCGTGCCATCAGATGTACCCCTTGCGCGGTGGCAACACATCATTGAGGTGGTAGTTGCCAATGGCGTGGTATTTCCAGCGGACCGGGTCGTGAAGAGTGTGGGTTCGCGCATTGCGCCAGTGACGGTCGAGGCCGTGCTCGGCAAGCGAAGCCCGCGCGCCGCCCAGTCCGATGAGCTTTGTGCCAGCGGCCAGCGAAATTTCAGTGCTCAGTGCCCTGGCCTCGGCGACGGCCAGCGATGCGGCGGCGACGCTGTATTCGTCCGGGGCCGCGCGCGCGATATCCAGGTGAGCCCCTGCGCGCTCCAGCAGCGCCTCAGCGGCATGCAAGCGGATGGCCAGGCGCCCGATATCACTGATCGTGAGTGGGTCGTCGGTGGCTTTCTCAATACCGGAATCCGGCCACGGGCGCGCATGTTCGCGTACGAACCGCAACGTGTCTTCGTAAGCGCCCCGCGCTATACCGGTATCGATCGCGGCATGAAGGATCTGTGCGAAAGGACCCACGCTGGTGGGGCGTTCGAATGATGCCTGAAAGGGCACGACATCATGCGCATCGACCCAGACGTTGTCGAAAACCACCGAGCCGCTACCCGTAGTCCGCTGCCCGAAACCGGACCAATCGTCGATGATGCTCAGCCCCTCGGCATCGCGATGTACATAGGCCATGTACTGCTTGCCATCGGCGGCCATCACGCCAGCAGGGATACGCTGCGCATAAAGGGCGCCCGTTGAGTAGAACTTGCGCCCGTTGACGCGATAGCCACTGCCGTCGGGGGTGATTGACGTGGTTCGAATCTGCGAGGTCTTCGTACCGATCTCAGCGAGCGCATTACCGAAACGGATGCCAGCAAGGGCCTCGGCAAAGAGCCGCGCCTGCTGCTCCTGCGTGCCGTTTACCCGCAGCACTTCAAGTGCGTAGAAATGGTTCTGTGGGATCTGCCCGAGCGAGCCGTCTGCCTGCGCCAGTCGAGCGATTACCTTCGCCAGCGTCGTGGTCGAGACGCCCGCGCCGCCGTATTCGCGTGGCACCGTGATCGCCAGGAGCCCCGACGCAGCCAGTTGATCCAGTTCGGCATAAGGAAGGCGGCGTTCGCGGTCCCGCACAATCGCTTCCGAAGCAAAGGTATTGGCAAGACGCTCGGCAGCGGCCAAGGCCTCATGGTCGTCGAGAATGATAGCGGCGCGGGCGCGCGTTGCTGTTTTCAAAGGTGCATTCATGGCTCAGATCCAGGAATGGCGAGCCGGGCGCGCGCCATTGAGGTGATAGTTGCCCACGGCGTGGACTTTCCAGCGCACAGGGTCATGCAAGGTGTGGGTGCGCGCATTTCGCCAATGGCGATCAAGGCCAAACTCGGCGAGCGTTGCGCGGCTGCCAGCCAGTTCGAACAGCTTTTCGCTGGCATGCAGTGCGATCTCGGTGGTGAGCACCTTGGCCTCGGCAACGGCAATCGAGGCCCTCGCGGCGCTGTCTGCGTCCACCGGCTGGGCGGCGACTTCATCAAGGGTACGAGCTGCGCGTTCGAGCAATGCCTGGGCGGCATGCAGTTCGAGCTCGAGCTTGCCGACTTCCGCAATCACATAAGGCTCAAGGCGAGCTTCGTCGACGGCTGCGTCCGCCCAAGGGCGCGAGCGGGTGCGGATAAAGGCGATGGTGTCCGAAATCGCTGCCGCGGCGATGCCTGCGTCGATCGCTGCCTGAATGAGCTGCGCATACGCACCCTGGATGTTGGGTATCTCCGAAAGACGCCCGTTGGGAATGACGTACTCGGCAGCAACCACTGCATCTTCGAGCAGAACTGTGCCGCTGGCCGTGGTTCGCTGACCAATCCCGGACCAATCATCGATGATACGCAGGCCTGGAGTGCCCCGCGGTACGAAGGCCATGACCTGACGCCCGTCATCGTCCAGGGCCTTTACCGATACCCAATGTGCGAAAAGCGCGCCGGTGGAGTAGAACTTCGTGCCTGTGATTCGATAGCTGCCATCGGCCTGCCGGACCGCGCGGGCCCGCACATCCAGGGTATGTCGCGTACCCCGCTCGGGCCCGGCATTGCCGATACGCGCACCCTTGAGGATCTCACCGAAGAAATGCGCTTTCTGCGAAGCGCTCGCCGTGTGTTGCAGGACGCTGATGACACCAAATTGGTTTTGAGGAATTTGGCCAAGTGAGGGGTCGGCGGTGCAGATGATTCGAAACACCTCGGCAATCGTCGCGTAACGGACGCCAGCGCCGTCGAACTGTTTGGGAATGGCAATGCTCCCAAGCCCACTTGCCGTGAAACGTTCGAGTTCAGCCCAGGGAAGACGGCGCTCGCGATCGCGCACAATGGCATCTTCGGACGCATAGGCCGCGAAGTCGCGCGCGGCCTGAAGCGCCTCCGCGTCGTTGCGAAGGACGTGGGCTGGGTACCGAGCCGGTGCACGATCCGATGTGGAGAGGAGATGAATAGACGTCACGTCGAACCTCGCGTTGGAGTGAGGCCGGCGTGCAGTTGTTCTGGATGCTGCCATGCAGCGGAGCAGACACGCCCGGCCATCGTTTTAGAAAGTGCGATGTCCGGTGGTCCGGTATGACTACGTTATTAGGGAATAAGAAACGGCGATAATAGTTAATTCGAATATATATAGACCCTTCATCTATTTGACGCGAATTAATGTATTCATCTGTATGACTGGTTCTATCTGTTCCCTATAATTTGCGCCCGTTTTTCCAGGCACAGTTCACTTTCCAATAGGGTCGAGATGGAAACTAAGCGTACATCCATACCTGTCGTTGCGCGCATATGGTTGGCCCTGCTGGGCCTTGCCGTATTGGGCTCCGGCGTTTTCTTTCTGGTATTTGGCGTCAAGCTCGCCTCGCTTCATGGCAGCCTGTACTTCACGCTGGGGGGCCTGGCGCTGGCCGCGTCAGGTATACAGATCGTCCGAGGTCGTCCTTCAGGCGCGTTGTTGTTCGCGCTGTTCTTCATCGGAACACTTGTCTGGTCGCTCGTGGATGTCGAGTTCGACTTCTGGCCACTGATCTCACGGGTAATGACCTTCGCTGTCATGGCGATCGTGGTGGCGCTCTCTTACCCCCTGATGCAGCGCGCGGTGGGCCGTGCACCAGCGTGCCGTCAAAGCGCTGCGGTTGCCGCTGTGCTCGTGGTCGGGTGTGGTGGCGCCTTCTGGGGCATGTTCCAGACGCATCCTGTCGTGGCGGCAAAAGGCGACGCGCGGGCTGTTGTGCCAGTGGAAAACGGTGAGGCTGAAACCAGCTGGGAGCACTACGGCAATACGCCAGGCGCATCGCGCTTCGCCGCGTTGGATCAGATCAATCGCGATAACGTCAACGAACTGCAGGTCGCCTGGACCTACCGTACCGGCGACGTCCCGATGAGCCCAGGCGGCAACGGTGCCGAGGACCAGCAGACGCCCCTGCAGGTTGGCAACCGCGTATTCCTCTGCACCCCGCACAACAACGTGATCGCGGTCGACGCGACCACCGGCAAGGAGCTCTGGAAGCAGGAGATCAACGCACAGCAGAAGAAGTGGATGCGCTGCCGCGGCATGGCCTACTTCGACGCGACGCGGCCAATCGAGCAGCCTCATGTCGATGGCTCTACCCCGATCAAGCCGGTGCAGGTCGCAGACGGTGCGCTTTGCCGCCAACGCATTCTGATGAACACCATCCAGGCCGAGCTCATCGCTCTGGATGCCGAAACGGGCGCGTTCTGCCCCGACTTCGGCGTGAATGGCCGTGTGGACCTCAAGGCTGGGCTGGGCAAGGGCGCCGATGCCGGCCAGTATTCAACGACATCAGCCCCAACGCTTGCCGGTACCACCGTTGTAGTCGGTGGCCGCGTTGCGGATAACGTCGCCACGGATATGCCGGGTGGCGTGATGCGCGGCTACGACGTTGTGACCGGTGAAATGCGCTGGGCATTCGATCCGGGCAGGGATGGTGTGACAGAAACACCAAACAAGGGTGAGACGTACGTGCGCTCCACCCCGAACGTCTGGGCGCCGATGTCATACGATCCCGAGTCCAACACCGTCTTCATGCCGGTCGGCAGCGCGGCGATCGACCTGTGGACAGTCAAACACACCGAGTTGGACCGCAAGTACGGGGCGTCAATGCTGGCGCTGGATGCGACGACAGGTGCGGAGAAGTGGATTTATCAGGTCGTTCATTCCGACCTGTGGGACTTCGACGTTCCGATGCAGCCAAGCTTCGTCGATTTCCCGAACGACAATGGCACCACTACGCCAGCGCTCGTCTTCGGCACCAAGGCGGGCCAGCTGTTCGTGCTCGATCGGGTGACGGGCAAGCCACTGACGCAGGTGGATGAAGTCCCTGTGAATGCCGGCAACATTCCAAACCAGATCTATTCCCCGACCCAGCCTGTCTCCGTGGGCATGCCGCAAATCGGCGTGGACAAGTTGCACGAGTCGGACATGTGGGGCGCAACCCCCTTCGACCAGCTGATCTGCCGCATCAAGTTCAAGTCGATGCGTTATGACGGCCTGTTCACCCCGCCCGGTACGGACAAGTCACTGAACCTGCCCGGCTCGCTGGGCGGCATGAACTGGGGCGGTCTGTCGGTTGATCCAACGGCCGGTTACCTGTTCGTGAACGACATGCGTGTCGGGTTGGAAGTCCAACTCGTCGAGCAGGGCGAAGCGGCGGGTGGCACGAAGAAGAACGACGGTGGCGAAGCGGCGAACGTAGCCGGGGCGCCGGTCGCCATGGCGGGCACGCCTTACGCGATCAACGCCAAGCTGCGCTTTGTGTCGCCGCTCGATATTCCGTGTCAGAAGCCACCGTTCGGCACGCTGACGGCGGTTGACCTGAAAACGCGGCAGATTGCCTGGCAGGTTCCGGTCGGCACCGTGCAGGACACCGGCCCGATGGGTATCAAGATGCATGCGCAAATGCCGGTTGGCATGCCCACTATCGGCGGGACGCTGGCCACCCAGGGCGGTCTGCTGTTCATTGCGGCGACGCAGGACTACTACTTGCGGGCGTACGATAGCCGCACCGGCGAAGAAATCTGGAAAGGGCGCCTGCCGGTAGGCAGCCAGGGGACACCGATCAGCTATCGCTCGCCTGTTGATGGCAAGCAGTACATCGTCATCTCCGCAGGCGGTGCGCGTAACTCGCCAGACCGTGGCGATTATGTGATCGCCTACGCCTTGCCGGATCGTTGATCGGGCACCCGGAAAAGACACGGCCGACGTTCACGTCGGCCGTGTTGTTTCTGCCCTGCCGTTATCCAGACTGGCAGGACGTCCACCAGCAGGCACCCGCGCCCTGATCGAATTGCGGCACCATTGACGCGGTGTCTGCTCAAAAGACGGGTGAGCGTCGTCCTTGCGGCGCATTGTTCTGACCCTCAGGAGGCATTCGATGAAGGCAGTGACCTACGACCAATACGGCGGCCCCGAGCAGCTGAAGATCACCGACCGTCCCAAGCCCAAGGTCGGCCCTGGTGAGATCCTGGTTCGTGTACGGCGAACATCGGTCAACCCGGTGGACTGGAAGATCATGCAGGGCAAGCTTGATCCGGTCATGCAGGTTTACTTTCCCGTAACACCGGGCTGGGATGTGGCCGGCGTGGTAGAGGCCAAGGGGTTCGACGTGCCTGAGTTCGAAGAGGGTGATGAGGTGATCGCCTACGCCCGCCGCGACTTCATTCACGACGGTACCTTCGCCGAATATGCGACCGTGCCGGCGCGGACGGCAACGCAAAAGCCTGCCGGACTCAATTGGGATGAAGCAGCCAGCATCCCGCTTGCAGGTCTGACGGCCTATCAGGTGCTCAAGCGAATGTCGCCGCAAAAAGGCGAAACCGTGCTGGTCCATGCGGCCACCGGGGGTGTCGGTATCCAGGCTGTGCAGATCGCGCGTGACATGGGTTTGCGTGTCATCGGCACGGCATCGGAGAAGAATCATGACTTCCTGCGGAATGCGGGCGTCGAACCGGTGACCTACGGTGACGGCTTGGTTGACCGCGTGAAGGCCCTAGCGCCGGAAGGTGTCGATCTTGTGGCGGACTTCATCGGCGGAGTGCTGGACAGCACGCTGGCCGTACTCAGCGCCAAGGGTCGACATGCCTCTATCGTCGACGCCACCGTGGCGGAGCAGGGTGGGCATTACGTCTGGGTTCGCCCGGACAGTGAGGACCTGGCAGCGCTCGCGAAGATGGCGGGGGAAGGTCGCCTGAACGTGCCGATTGCCCGTGTGTTCCCGCTCGAAGAGACGGCAGATGCCTTCCGCCTGAGTCAGGAAGGGCACACCCGCGGCAAGATCGTCATTCGGGTCAGCGACTGACTCGAATGAGCGTTGGGGCTCCGCCTGGCTGGAGCCTCGACCGGGGCGGACGCCGCACCTGCGCGGCGTTCCTGCCTATCCTTTACGAGCGTCCTGCTCGATGCCATCGATCATCTCGTGAATGCGGTCAGCCAAGGCGTCCATCGTGAAGGGCTTGGTGAGCACGCGCATGCCTGGCGCGAGGTGGCCGTTCCCGATGACTGCGTTCTCCGCGTAGCCCGTGATGAACAATATCCTTAGATCCGGGCGTGTGAGCCGTGCGGCATCCGCAAGCTGGCGGCCATTCATACCGCCGGGCAGGCCTACATCGGTCACCAGCAGATCGACACGGACATCCGACTGCAGAATCTTCAGTCCGGCGCTCCCATCGGCCGCTTCGATGGCCGTGTAGCCAAGCTCCTCCAGCACCTCGGTGACCAGCATACGGATGGCCGGCTCGTCGTCCACGACCAGGATGGTCTCACCCACGCCAGACCGGCCGGTGATAGTAGGGAAGGGCGGTTCGGAGTCGCCGCCATCCTGTTCGTAGTGGCGAGGCAGATACAGGCACATGGTCGTACCCTGCCCGATTTCGGAATAAATCCGCACCTGGCCACCCGATTGGCGCACGAACCCGTACACCATGGACAACCCCAACCCGGTGCCTTCGCCCAGTGGCTTGGTGGTGAAAAACGGGTCGAACGCGCGCTCGATGACGTCGGCGGTCATGCCGGTCCCCGTATCGGTCACGCACAGCGACAGATATTGCCCGGGTGTCAGGTTGCGTTCGCGCGCGGCGATGTCGTCGACCCATTTGTTCGCTGTCTCGATGGTGATTCGCCCACCGTCCGGCATTGCATCACGCGCGTTGATGCACAGGTTGAGCAGTGCATTCTCAAGCTGGGGTGCATCGACGAATGTCGACCACAGCCCGGCTGCCAGCGCGACCTCGACGGTAATGTGTGGGCCAACGCTGCGGCGGATCAGTTCTTCCATGCCTACCACCAGTCGGTTGACGTCGGTGGGCTTGGGGTCGAGCGTCTGACGACGAGAAAAGGCCAGCAATCGGTGAGTCAGGGCGGAAGCCCGCTTTGCGGCCGTCTGTGCCGCGGTTACGTAGCGATCCACGTCGGATAGCCGGCCCTGCGTCAAGCGCGTCTGAAGCAGCTCCAGCGAGCCGGCGATGCCTGTCAGCAGGTTGTTGAAATCGTGTGCGATACCGCCGGTAAGCTGGCCGACGGCTTCCATCTTCTGCGACTGGCGCAAGGCCTCTTCCGCCATCCGCAAGCGGTGCTGCTGCTCGATGCGGTCGGTTACGTCGTAACCGAACAGGTAGGCGCCAATCTGCTCACCGTCCGGCGCGCGCAGTACGCTGAACTGCATCTCGTAGTGGCGCTCACTGCCGCCCCTGTCGAGCGAGACGATCTCAGTAAATTCTTCGCCACCCAATGCACGTGACCACAGCGTACGGATGGTCTCGACGTGCTTCGGATTGCCGGCGACAACATCCAGCAGGCTGCGGCCTATTTCCGCGGGCACACCGAATACCAGTTCGAATTCCCGCGCGCCTGTACCGTTGAGCGCCAGGCAGCGGTAATCAAGGTCGAGCACCTGGATCATCGCCCTCGCGCCGTCGACCACGCCGGACAGGACGCGGCGCGCCGCGGTGGCGTCTTGAACACGCGCTTCAAGGGTGGCATTGAGGGTGCGCAGTGCGTCTTCCGCCCGTGTGCGCTGAGTGATGTCCTGAAAGAGGACGGCGACCTGCTTGCGGCTCGCCGGCTCTACCCTGAATGCGCTGACTTCCAGCACGCGACCGGTGGCGACAAGCTCCTGCGTGAACCGGATCGATTGGCCGGTTTTCAGTACGGCGCCGTACCGCTCGACCCAGCGATCGGCCTCCTCGCCCACCATCTCACGTAGCTTCTGCCCGACCACATTCGGGATGCCCGCATGCTGCGTATAGGCCGGGTTGGCTTCGATGTGGATGTAGTCGCTCAACGGGCCGTGCGGACCGTCGAAGAACTCGATGATGCAGAAGCCCTCGTCCATGGCATTGAAGAGGAATTCGTACCGCTCACGCTCCTTGGCAAAGGCGGTTTCCGCCATGCGCTGCTCGGCGACGTCGATTTCCTGGATGAAGATTCCGATGACTGCGCCATCGTTGTCGTGGCGAAGCGGGTGGTAGATGAAGTCCACGATTCGATCTTCGGCAGCATCGGCGCGCAGGTATCGAAAATTGCGGGCACGTACCGGTTTTCCACGTCGGTAGGCTTCTTCCATGAGATCGATGAAACGCCGCTCCACACGGCCGCCCAATACGCTGCGAGCGGGTTGGCCGGTGATGTCGGTGAGGCCGATAGCCTTCAAGAAGGTTGGGTTGATGCGTTCGAAGCGCAGCTCGGGCCCATGCAGAATCGCCATTGAAGTTGGCGCCTGGTCGAATAGCCGACGCAGATGATCTTCAGGTGCAGGCAGGTGGGGCTCGCCTGGCGCATCAAGGCGACCCCGGAGGGCGGCATTTTCCTGTTCAAGGCGGCGCAGTTGCCGTTGAAGCGCATCGACTTCATCTGGCTTCACGGTAGGGTCCGATTCAGATTTGGCAAGGGAGTCTCGGCAGGCCGGGAGGATTCAGCGTGGCGTGTGGAACGGGTTTCACTATGGGACGGCTCAGCGTGCTGCAAGTGCCCGCCGCTCCTGAAAAGTGAAGTTGGTATCGGCACGCTGTCTAGTATTGAGGTGCAGCCGACGGCATGTTGCTAATTCCTGTATGGAATAAATAAATCCAAATTTATTCTTTTTAATATAGGTGGCAGGTTGCGCATAGTACCTTCATCCGATTCCAAGAGGAGCCAGACATGAGCCTTAAGCTTGGCGACATCGCCCCCGACTTCGAACAAGACTCCAGTGAGGGCCGCATCCGTTTCCACGAGTGGCTGGGTGACAGCTGGGGTGTCCTCTTTTCCCATCCGGCCGACTTCACGCCGGTCTGCACAACGGAACTCGGTTTCACCGCGAAACTGAAAGAGGAATTCGACAAGCGTGGTGTCAAGGCTATCGCCTTGTCGGTCGACCCTGTCGAGTCTCATGTGAAATGGATCGACGATATCAATGAAACCCAGAACACCCGTGTCAATTTCCCCATCCTGGCAGACGCAGACCGCAAGGTGTCGGATCTGTACGACCTCATCCATCCGAACGCGAACGACACGCTCACCGTACGTTCGCTGTTCGTGATCGACCCGAACAAGAAGGTTCGTCTGACCATCACCTATCCCGCCAGCACGGGACGTAACTTCCACGAGATCCTGCGGGTCATCGATTCTCTCCAGCTCACTGACAACCACAAGGTCGCGACGCCGGCCAACTGGCAGGATGGCGAGGAGGTGGTGATCGTGCCTTCGCTCAAGGACGAAGATGAAATCAAGCAGCGTTTTCCCAAGGGTTACCGTGCCGTGAAGCCCTATCTGCGGCTTACGCCTCAACCCAACCGCTGAGGCGCATGGGCACTCGCCAGGCGAGTGCCCAATCCTCGGACACGTATCCTCAGAAGGTGTGAACTGATGTTGATCGTAACCCTCGCCGGGAGCCCCAGTTTGCGCTCGCGTTCCGGCGTGCTCCTGGAGCGGGCACGGCGTGTGCTGCACGCCCACGGGCATGAAGTCGTGAGCTACGGTATTCGTGATTTTGTGGCTGAAGACCTGCTGCACGCGCGTTTTGACAGTCCTCAAGTGCAAGGCATGGCTGCGCACGTCGAAGCCGCGGATGGTCTCGTGGTCGCCACTCCCGTGTACAAGGCCTCGTTTTCGGGTGCACTCAAGACCCTGCTGGACCTTCTGCCGGAACGGGCACTGCAAGACAAGGTAGTGCTGCCGTTGGCCACCGGAGGCAGCATCGCGCATATGTTGTCGGTGGATTACGCACTCAAGCCCGTGCTGGGCGCACTCAAGGCGCAGGACCTCCTGCAGGGTGTGTTCGCCGATGACAGCCAGGTGAGTTACGACGCGGGCGGTACGCTCTCGGCCGGGCTTGAACAGCGTCTGCTCGACGCGCTGGAAACGTTCGAAGCGTCGCTCGCGCGTCGTCCGCGGCCAGTTTTGCCGCATCTGCTCAACGATCGGTTGCTGACGGCTCGCTGGAGCATCTGATCAAACGCTATAGGTAGTCCATCACCTGATGGAGTGCTGATTCACCCGCCTTACTCGCCCGCCAACGGGCAAGCAGGCCACCACACACTCGCACGCACAAGGAACATGCCATGGGCATTCTTACCTTGCGCCGGAGTCTGGTCGCCCTGTTTGCCGCGACCGTCGCTTTCGGCGCCATCACTGTTCAAGCCGATACCGTAAGGATCGGTTATCAGAAATACGGCACGCTGACGCTGCTCAAATCCAGTGGGGCCTTGGAGAAACGCCTGGCCGAGCAAGGCGTCGAGGTGAAGTGGACCGAGTTTCCGGCCGGGCCTCAGCTGCTCGAAGGACTGAACGTAGGTTCCGTCGACTTCGGCACTACTGGGGAGACTCCGCCCGTCTTTGCGCAGGCTGCAGGCGCGGATCTGCTCTATGTTGCTCATGAACCGCCTGCTCCGAAGGGCGAGGCGATTCTCGTGCCCAAGGGCTCGCCGATCACGTCTGTTGCGGAGCTCAAGGGCAAGAAGGTCGCGTTGAACAAGGGCTCCAATGTGCACTACCTGTTGGTGCGCGCCCTACAAGAGGCCGGCCTTGCCTACAGCGATATCCAGCCCGTTTACCTGCCCCCCGCAGATGCTCGTGCGGCATTCGAGCGCGGCAGTGTGGATGCATGGGTGATCTGGGATCCGTTCCAGGGCGCCGCAGAGACACAACTGGGTGCGAAGGTGCTTCGTGACGGCGAAAACCTGGTCAGCAACCACCAGTTCTATCTGGCCGCGAGGCCCTACGCCGATGCGCATCCACAGGTCCTTGCCGCTCTCATTGACGAGATCCGCAAGATTGGCGAATGGACCCAGGCGAACCCGGATGAGGCCACCGCTCAGGTCGCGCCAATCCTGGGACTGCCAACGGACATCACGCGCCTTGCCGTAACGCGTCAGGCCTATGGTGCACGGCCGCTCACGGCTGACGTCACCGCAGCCCAGCAGAAGATTGCCGACACCTTCGCCGACCTCAAGCTGATTCCCCGGCGGCTCAACGTCAGCGACGTCGTCTGGAAAGCCCCGGCGAGTGTCGCCACGGCCCAACCCTGATCACAAGGAAACCTTCATGAGCCTCAATGTGTTCTGGTTCTTGCCCACCCATGGGGACGGGCACTATCTGGGTACCACCGAGGGCGCGCGCGCCGTCGATCACGGTTACCTCACGCAGATCGCCCAAGCCGCCGATCGGCTGGGGTATGGCGGGGTACTGATCCCCACAGGCCGCTCCTGCGAAGACTCCTGGCTTGTGGCCGCCTCGCTGATCCCCGTCACGCAGCGCCTCAAGTTCCTGGTTGCATTGCGGCCCGGCATCATTTCGCCCACCGTTGCGGCACGGCAGGCGGCCACGCTGGATCGGTTATCCGGAGGGCGGGCGTTGTTCAACCTCGTCACGGGCGGCGATCCAGACGAGCTGGCTGGTGACGGACTGAATCTTTCGCATGCCGAGCGCTATGAAGCATCTGTCGAGTTCACCCGCATCTGGCGACGAGTGCTGGAAGGCGAAACGGTGGATTACGCCGGAAAACACATCCAGGTGAAAGGCGCCAAACTGCTCTATCCACCGCTGCAGCATCCAAGGCCCCCACTCTATTTCGGGGGCTCATCGGAAGCGGCGCAGGATCTTGCTGCTGAACAGGTCGAGCTTTACCTGACCTGGGGTGAGCCGCCAGCGGCCGTTGCAGAGAAGATTGCGCACGTGCGTGAGAAGGCTGCTGCCCAGGGACGCACCGTGCGTTTCGGTATTCGCCTGCATGTGATCGTGCGGGAGACGAACGACGAGGCATGGCGCGCGGCTGACCGGCTGATCGCAAACCTCGACGACGACACCATTGCCCGTGCGCAGGCGGCCTTTGCACGCTTTGATTCCGTGGGCCAGCAACGCATGGCGGCATTGCATAACGGTCGTCGGGACCAGCTGGAAGTCAGCCCGAACCTGTGGGCGGGAGTCGGTCTGGTTCGCGGCGGTGCCGGTACGGCGCTGGTGGGCGACGGTCCGACCGTGGCTGCGCGGGTCAAGGAATACGCCGAGCTGGGCATCGACACCTTCATCTTCTCAGGTTATCCACACCTCGAAGAGTCCTACCGTGTCGCTGAGCTGCTTTTCCCCCATCTCGATCTGCAGCGGCCGCAGCAAGGTGATGGACGGGGTTACATCAGCCCGTTCGGTGAAATGGTGGCCAACGACATCCTGCCAAAGGCGACATCCGCGAGCTGAAGGCTCGCGTTGACCTGAACACGTGAAGAGGCGTTGACCATTCATGAATGAAACGGCCATCGAACGCATGGGCAAACGATTGGCTCCGTGGGCGTTACCTGCGGTGCTGCTCGTCGTGTGGCAGCTCGCGGTGAGTACCGGCTGGTTGTCCAGCCGCATCCTGCCAGCCCCCAGTGCCGTGATCGCAGCGGGCTGGACGCTGATGGCCAGCGGCGAGCTCTGGACCCATCTGGCAATCAGCGGCTGGCGCGCTGCTGTAGGCTTCATCATTGGCGGTAGCATCGGGCTGCTGCTGGGTTTCATCACCGGCCTTTCGAGGTGGGGCGAGCGGCTGCTCGACAGCTCGATCCAGATGATTCGCAACGTTCCTCACCTCGCGCTGATCCCGCTGGTCATCCTCTGGTTTGGCATAGACGAGAGCGCAAAGGTGTTCCTGGTCGCGCTAGGGACCTTATTCCCGATCTATCTCAACACCTACCACGGCATCCGCAATGTGGACCCCGCGCTCGTGGAAATGGCGCGCAGTTATGGGGTGTCCGGCTTCGCGTTGTTTCGCCAGGTGATCCTGCCGGGTGCGCTGCCTTCGATTCTCGTCGGGGTGCGCTTCGCATTGGGGTTCATGTGGCTGACCCTCATCGTGGCGGAGACCATTTCCGCCAGCAGTGGCATCGGCTACCTCGCCATGAACGCACGCGAATTCCTGCAGACCGACATCGTGGTAGTGGCGATCCTGCTCTATGCCGTGCTCGGCAAACTGGCTGATGTTGCCGCGCGGGGCCTTGAGCGCGCGTGGCTGCGCTGGCATCCGGCCTATCAGAAACCGGAGGCTTCGGCATGACCGCCATGCACAGTATCAAACAGGGCGCACCGCTGACCATGCGCGGCATCCGCAAGGCCTTCGGCGAGCGGGACGTGCTCAGAGGCATCGACCTGGACATACCTGCTGGGCAATTCGTTGCAGTCGTGGGCCGCAGTGGCTGCGGTAAAAGCACCCTGCTCCGGTTGCTGGCAGGGCTCGATTCGCCGACTCAAGGGGCGCTGTACGCCAATGGAGCGCCATTGGCGCAGAGCCGAGGGCAAACCCGACTGATGTTTCAGGATGCTCGCCTTCTTCCCTGGAAGCGTGTCATCGACAACGTGGGCCTTGGCCTGTCGGGCGACTGGCGGGCCCGTGCAGAAGAGGCTCTGGCCGCGGTAGGCCTGGCCGAGCGCGCGAATGAATGGCCGGCAGCGCTATCCGGGGGACAGAAACAGCGAGTCGCTCTGGCACGTGCGCTGATTCACCGGCCCCGGTTGCTGTTGCTCGACGAGCCGCTCGGCGCGCTGGATGCCCTCACACGCATCGAGATGCAGCAGCTCATCGAGCGACTCTGGCAGCAGCATCACTTCACCGTACTACTCGTTACGCATGACGTCAGTGAAGCCGTAACGGTCGCCGACCGCGTCATCCTCATCGAGGACGGCCGCGTCGGACTCGACCTTGCGGTCAACCTGCCCCGACCACGACCGCGAGCATCTGCCGAACTGGCCCGCTTCGAAGCCCGGGTACTTGCCCGCGTGCTGGAACAGCCCGGCAACGACGCAAGGCCCGAACCCGTTCAACCCCTACCGACGCAGTTGCGTTGGGCGCTCTGAACCTATCGAATCATCCTCAGGAGAACCACCATGACCATCAAAGCCATCAACGTTCGCAACCAGTTCAAGGGCACCATCAAGGAAATCGTCATTGGTGACGTATTGTCCGAGATTGACGTACAGACCGCTGCCGGAATCGTTACATCCGTCATCACGACGCGCTCGGTACGCGAGCTGGAACTGGATGTGGGCAGCGAGGTGATCGCCTTCGTGAAATCCACTGAAGTGTCGATCGCCAAGCTATAGACCCACCGTTTGCCTTCTCCTATGTGCAGCCGGCGGTACCCGGTCTGAAGAATCCTCACGCCCGTGCGGATTTCCGAGGTCCGGGTAGCCATTTACGGTGTAATCCTCACGCTCATGAGGATTACACCCGGCCGGCGAAACAGGTCCGCATGCCAGTACCAAACTGACGGCTGTTGCAACCGTTGCATCAACTGCGAGGCTGATCTTTCGCGCTGCCTGGACAGGCAAATCGCCTCCTCAGCCGGCACATGGGGCTTTGGAGGCGTGGCGCGTATTCATGCAGTCTGGATCGTGAAGGTTGGTGGGCGCCGGGCCCGTCGCGATGCCGAGATAGCCTGACGGACATGACCGGATAAAACGGTTACCCGTCACCCAACCCGTCGATTTGCCGTTCACCCGGGATTTGCGCGGTCTGCCACAATGGCCCCTTTCACAGCCCGGATGCCTGCTCATGCACTATCGCAATATCCTCTTCGACCTGGACGGTACGCTGACCGACCCCCGCGAAGGCATCACGCGCTCGATCCAGTATGCGCTGGCGCAGTTGGGCATCGACGAGCCAGACCTGACGAAACTTGAACCCTTCATCGGGCCGCCACTGAAGCAGGCGTTCATGCAGTTCTATGGGTTTGACGAACAGAAGGCGTGGCAAGCGGTTGAGCATTATCGCGAGCGGTTCAAGGTCACGGGTCTTTACGAGAACCTGTTGTTCGAGGGCATTCTCGAGCTGCTTGATCTGCTGCGCGGTCAGGGCCGGACGTTGTACGTCGCGACCTCGAAGCCGACAGTGTTCGCCAAGGAGATCGCACGGCACTTCGCCTTCGATCATCACTTCACGCTGATCTACGGCAGCGAACTGGACGGCACACGCACCGACAAGGTCGAATTGATTGCCCATATCCTGACCGAGCAAGGACTCAATCCGTCCGAAACGCTGATGATCGGTGACCGCAAGCACGACATCATCGGTGGCATTCGCAATGGCCTGGATGTCGCGGCGGTGGGCTATGGCTTCGGGACTGAGGCCGAGTTGCTGGCAGAAAGCCCCACCTATCACTTCAGGACGCTGGCTGAATTGCGCCAGGCGTTCGAGCGGGCCGAGCGGCTCTCTCAATCTGCCGGCGAAGATCTGGATCTTGGCGACACGGCGAATTGAGTAGCCAGGCGTCAACGCCCCAATACGGGCGTTGACTCGTCAGGGCAGGGCGTAGGCGATCAGGTAGTCCGCGCCGTCGTCACCCAGGCCACCCGCGGCCACAACCACGTATTGGCGGCCATCCGCGCCCACGTATGTCATCGGTGTGGCCCGTGCGCCGGCGGGCAGTGCCATTTTCCACAACTCGCGGCCGCTACCTGCTGCGAAGGCGCGCAGGGCATGGTCATTTCGGGAGCCTACGAAAACCAGGCCAGACCGTGTCAGCAGCGTGCCGCCGACGTCAAACGGCTCCACTCGCAACGGCAGGCTGAAGGTCATGCCGAACAGCGTGAAATCACGTGCCGAGCCGATGTTATGCCGCCATACCATGCGGCTGTCCCTTAGATCGAGCGACACGAGTTGGCCCCATGGGGGCGCCTTGCAAGGGGCGCCGAACACGCCGCGCCAAGGCTGAACCTGCGCCACATAGGGAGTACCGAGTTGCAGATGGGCATACCGCGTTCGCGGAAGGGAAGGTTCGCTTCCCACCGTCGATGCCGGTAGCAATCCGTTGCCCTCTGCCTCTTCACGTTTAAGCAGCTCGATCGTATAGGGCATGTAGCGCAGGGTGCTGTAAAACAGGCCGCGCTCGGGATCATAGGCGCCGCCCTGTGGCCCGAATATGCCCTCGATGCCCGGGTTGTATAGGGTGCGTTGCCCTGGGAGCGGCGGCGTGAACGCCCCCAGGTAGCGCATGCGCCGGTAGTCGATGCGGCACAGGAGCTGATCGAAGGGCGTGATGCCCCAGGCGTCCTGCTCAACGACCGTGGGTGGCGCAAGGCGAGGCATGCCCATGGCGTACGGTTGGGTAGCTGCGGTCGGATCTTCCGGCAGTCCGCCGCCAGGTGCAGGCCGTTCGGTAATTTCCGAGAGCGGTTCGCCCGTTTCGCGATTCAGCATGAACAGCTCGCCGCGCTTGGTGGTCTGCACCAGCGCCGGTAGGCTCGTCCCGTCTCCGTTCGGCACGTCCAGAAGGGTGGGCCCTACCGGGACGCCCATGTTCCACAAATCGTGATGGATGGTCTGAAAATGCCACCGCGGTGCGCCGGTCTTGATGTCGAGCGCGACCAGCGCGCTGGTGTATTGCTCCTCGTAGGGTGCCCGCTTTCCGCCGTAATACGCAGGAATCGCCGTGCCGATCGGTAGGTAGACGAGGCCGCGCGCCAGGTCGGCCGTATAGGTGCCCGTCGCGACAGGGCTGCCCGGCGTGAACGCCTGGTCGGCCTTGAAGGCCTTTAGGGGCTCGTCTGGCTGGCCGACATCCCAGGCCCAGACCGGCTTCCCGGTACGTGCATCGAACGCGCGAACGGCACCTGCGTTGGTATCAGCGCGAAGGCCTTCATAGCTCCAGCCACCAATGATGACGCGATCACCTGCTACCAATGGCGTCGATGGGATGAAGGTCAGGTTGCGCGGATTTTCACGGGATAGCTGGTTGAGGGCGACGAACCCACGATCGCCAAAGCTGGGGCAGGGCTGGCCCGTGCGCGCATCGAGCGCGACGAGGCGGCCGTCGCCCGTGGTCGAGAAGATCCGAGCAGGGCAGTCTCCCCGCGTGTCGTCCTGGTCGTAGTAGGCAACGGATGGGCAGGACAGCGGGCTGACGCCCCAGCTTTCGGGACCGGGATCGAAGCGCCATTTTTCCCGACCTTCCACGGCATCCAGGGCGATGACCTGACGGTGCGGCGTACAGAAGTACAGACTGCTGCCTACCTTGATTGGCGTGGAATCGAAACTGAAACCCCGGCGATCGGCGCGCTCGCCGGGTCGAGGGAGGTCGACGCTGCGAAAGCGCCACGCTTCCTTGAGCAGCGTGACGTTGTTCTGATCGACCTGTGTGAGCGGCGACCAGCGTTCACCGCGTTCAGTGCGGGTTTGCGTCGGCCAGTCAGCCGGATGGCCGAGCGCTTCCAGATCGACGTTGAGCCGGGGCACCGGCAAGGCTTGAGGAGACGGCTGCCAGCGCACGAACAGCAGGCCTGCAACGATGGCGATCGCCACGGCCGGGCAAAGCACATAGCCAATGGGCGAGACACGGCGGGCGGGGCCGAGCCGCGCGATCACGTGCGGCATGAAAATATACAGGCCCAATAGCGTGGGCAGGAGCATTCGGGGTTCGAGCGGCCAGGTGTCGATACCGACTTCCCAGACGGACCAGCCCAGCGTACCCAGCCAGAAAGCGGCGTATGACCACAGCGCCGCGCGGCGGCGCTTGTATAGGCAGGCGGCGCACACCAGTAGCGTGACGCCTGCAATGACGTAGTAGGGGCTGCCACCCAGCCATACGAGCCAGGCACCCCCAAGGGCAAAGGCGAGGCCGTAAAGTAGAACGAGGGTGGCCAATATCCATGGTGGCGACCGACGTGGAAGGCGGGGCATGGTGTTGCTCACGTTACCTGTGACTGACCTTCGAGAGTAAAGTGACGAATGGGTTCGCCGCGAATGTTAATTATTTTCCGTAGCGCGTGATTTTGCAGATGTCTGCAGCGATTTCAATGCCGTACGCCGCTCTACGTCCGACATTTTGCCCAAGGCTTCGACTGCCTCGAAGAAGGCTTTCCAGTCCCGTCCCTGCGCCTCGAAGAGCTGCGCAAATGCCGGTACCCACTGATCATAGAGTCCAAAGGGCAACAGCCTGGCGTTATTCAGCGGGCCGTCGACCCATGCATCGAAGCGTTTGTCTCCGGGCCATTCGCGGTCGCGTAGTGCACGGTATCGACTCCGAAAGTCGTCGAAGGCCGACGCCTTGCGTGCGCGCAGAGTGTCGGCATCGAGTGGAATCCGATAAAGCTCGTTCAAACGCTCGCGCAAGTCCAGCACCAGCCGCGTGAACAGGTCGCGTTGGCGATGCGAATCGGAGCCCGTTGCCGGCAGGCCTCTGTGCACCTGCCACTGACGCAAGCCCTCCTGCTCGACGAACGTGGCATAGGATTCATTGAATGCAGTGTCGCCCGGCAGATAGAAGCGCTGGTGCGCGAGTTCGTGAAAGATCAGGGCGCACAGCCGGTCGTCGCTCCAGCGCAGCATGCTGCTCAGCAGGGGATCGTCGAACCAGCCCAGGGTCGAGTACGCCTCGATGCCGGCGACGTAGGTGTCCTTGCCTTGCAGCTGCAGAATCGCCGCTGCACCCCGGGCGCGATCTTGATCATAGAAACCGCGGTAGGCGACGCAGCCTGCGATCGGGAAGCAATGGGTCAGCGGCTCCAGGGAAAATTCGTCCGTGGCGAACAGGTTCCAGATGACATAGGGCCGACCCAGGTCCGCGTACACGCGATAGCTCCGATTGTCGGGCAGAGCGAGGTGCTCGCTGGCGAAGGTGCGTGCGACCTGGGACAAGGCCAACTGGTTTCGCACGCGCTCCGGCGTGCCGGGATTGGCAATGACCCTATCGACCGGTTCTCGCGCCGCGAGCAGTGCCATCTGGCCCTTGGCCAACTGCCCGTAGTAGGTCGCGGTGGAGCATCCGTTCAACACGAATACGAGAGCCAGCGGAACCCAAAGGGGGCGAATGCGGTCGAGTAGCCCATTGTTTGGTCGCGGCATCGCGTGACCCAGCCGACTGTTATCGGCCGCTCCAGTTACCAACAAGAATGGCAGGATATCCCCGCATGCGTGTCCCCGCTTTCCTTTGTTTGCCCCTGATGCTCACCGGTTGCGGCCTGATGATGCCGTCTCCGGATCCGAACCAGGCGTGGGTGGAGTTGATGAGTGACAACCTGGAGGCCGCCAAGGTGGATGAGCAGCCGCTCGACGATGATCGCTACTTTCAGGTGATGCCGGGCGAGCACGAGCTGGGGATGCGCTACGTCTTCGAGGTGAGCGCTCGCAACGTGGGCGTAGACGCCGAGCCACTCCGTCGCGAATGCCGTCTGACCTTGCACTATGGGGATTTCACTGCCGGCGAGCGCTACCGCCTGGTGACGGGGCAGTATGGCTTTCGACCCTGGGCGCGTCTGTATGACGCGCGCAACCGTGTCCTGGCAACCGGTGAAGAACGAGGCTGCGGACGTTCCGACGTCGCCGTTCGTTAGCGGAACGCCCGCACCGGTCGCCGTGTCCTGTGGTCTGATGAAGACAACCGCGACCGCCCCGGTTACGGTGCTCGCGAGGTCCGTGCCGTTTCGTCGGGAGGCGTTCAACCATGCACCGTCTACTGCTGCTAGTTCCCCTGCTTCTGTTGGGCGCCTGTGCGGGCCCACTGCCGCCGCCCGATGCCAGCAAGGCTTGGGTCGACATGCATTCCTGGTCGCCGGGTGACATGCTCATGGCCGAGCGACTCGACGGTAAGCGCTGGCCGGATGGGCGCTACTTCCAGGTGCCGCCCGGCGCCCATGAGCTCGAAGTCCGCTACCGTTTCGAGATTTATGCAGGTGGTGGGACTGGGTTTCGCGATCCGACTCGCCTGACCTGTTTCATCCGCTACCGCTTCGATAACTTCCAGGCGGGGGCACGCTATCGCATCGAAGCCCGTGAAGCGGCCATGCGGCCACAATCGTGGCTGTATGACGCCGATCGCAATATCGTGGCCGATGGCGAAGTGCTCAACTGCGGGCCGTATGGATAGGCCGCCGTGCGGCAGGAGTGAACCCCCGGCGCGGGAATGACTTCCAACGTCGGGTATTCAGCCTGATGACACTCGCCCCATGACTTTCATTGAATGGATGGCCGTGCTGGGCATCCTGCTGCTGGCGCTGGCCCTTGCATCCGCCTACCTGCGCTGGCTTCCGGTCACCACGTCCATCATCTATCTGCTATTCGGCGTCACTATCGGCATGCTGGGCTTCGAAGTGTCCGATCGCAGCTTCGGCGAGGTGTCGGACTGGCTCGAACACCTCACCGAAGTTGCCGTGCTGGTCTCGCTATTCGTCGGCGGTCTGAAATTGCGTCTGCCGTTACGGCACCCGTCATGGATCGGCGCCTATCTCATGGCAGGCCCCGTCATGGTTCTAAGCGTCGGCGGCGTTGCGCTGGTCGGCCACTATGCCCTCGGCTTCGACTGGGGCGTGGCCATCCTGCTGGGCGCACTGCTTGCGCCAACCGATCCGGTGCTGGCGAGCCTCGTGCAGGTCAACGATGCCCGCGACAATGACCGGATGCGTTTCGCGCTCTCGGGTGAAGCCGGCTTTAACGACGGCGTGGCATTCCCGTTCGTGATGCTGGGCCTGGCGATCATTCTGGGTAACGGCATCGACGGTGAAGGTCTGGTGCGGTGGTTTGGCGTCGACCTGATCTGGGCGGTCACAGCAGGGCTGGCGTGCGGCTTCTACATGGGGAAACTGGTGGGTTGGATCGTCCTCCGCCTGCGCGCGCGACATGCCGAAACCGGTATCTCGCCCAACGATTTCCTTGCCCTGGCGCTCATTGCGCTGTCCTACGTCTGCGCTGATGCGATTGGCGGCTGGGGCTTTTTGGCGACGTTCGCCGCGGGCGTCGGCTTGCGCCATGCCGAAGCGCTGTCGTCCAGCCTTGAGCTTCCGCCTGAGGAGCTCACCCGACAGGCGTTGCCGCGCTTGGCAGGCGATCTTCCCAGCGAGTTGCACGTAGAGGGTCAACGTCTGGGAAAGTCCAATATCGCGGCTGGCGTGATGATGAGTGACATCCTGAGCTTCGGTAATCTGCTTGAGCGCGCCGTGGAAGTGTTGTTGGTCACCATCGTCGGGCTTCTCGTCACCACCCACTGGGACTGGCGCGCCGTGTTCCTGGCGCTGGCCCTATTTTGCGTGATACGCCCGCTTGCCGTGTTCATCGTGATCCCGCGGCGTATAGCGACGCCGCTGCAGAAGGCGCTGATGGGCTGGTTCGGAATTCGCGGTATCGGCAGCCTCTATTACCTGTGCTTTGCGCTCAACCACGATCTGCCCGATGCCATGCACCACGATATGGCCGGTATCGTGCTGTCCACGATGGCGCTGAGCATCCTCATCCACGGACTGAGCACCCAGCCATTGCTGGGGTTCTATGAGCGCAGGCTCACCCGTGCGAAGGAACGGCACGAATAGAGCAGTGGATTGAATGTAGCGCCATGAGGGCTGGCCGGGCGCAGGCAGATCCGGACGTAGGCGCGCTGGTACGCCCGATGAGCCGGCCAGGCCCGGACTCATATAGCCTGGCTGTGCTGTAGCGGAAAGGCGAAGGACCGGCTGTCGAGTGTCGCGGAGCCCTCGTGAAGACGTTCATGTGGCTGTTGTTTTGTGCCAGGAGATAGCCGGTCCTGCGCGCACCTTGTAATAGGGTGAGGTCGCCTATATCTGAGCGTTATACTCAACTTTTCGTCCGGCCGCCTTCTTCACTCGTCCTGGCCGGGCCTGGAGGTCGCTTCATGTCTCGTCTGCAACAGACTCAATTCTCCATTCTCGATCTTGCCCCCATTCGCGCAGGCGAGGACTCGCCGGTCCATGCGCTACACCGCTCGCTGTCACTGGCGCGTCAGGCCGAAAGACAGGGCTTCAACCGCTTCTGGGTCGCCGAGCACCACAACATGGACGGCATCGCGAGTGCGGCCACCAGCGTGGTCCTCGGCTATCTGGCTGCCAACACCGATCGCATCCGCCTGGGCTCCGGTGGCGTCATGCTCCCCAACCATGCACCACTGGTGATCGCTGAGCAATTCGGTACGCTGGCATCGCTATATCCGGGGCGGATTGAGCTGGGGTTGGGTCGCGCGCCAGGCGCAGACCAGGCGACCGCGCATGCGCTACGCCGGGATCGCCTGGGCAGCGCGGACGATTTTCCCGCCGACGTCGAAGAGCTCGAGCGTCTTCTTGGCCCGCGTCAGCCCGGACAGCGCGTCATCGCCATGCCCGGCGTGAACAGCAATGTGCCGATCTGGCTGCTTGGTTCGAGCCTGTTCAGTGCGCAGTTGGCCGCCGCGAAAGGTCTGCCGTATGCGTTCGCCTCGCACTTCGCTCCCCGCTACGTGCATGAGGCCATTCGGATCTACCGTGAGAATTTCCGTCCCTCCAGCGTGCTGGCCGAACCCTATGTGATGCTGGGGGTGCCGCTGGTGGCTGCCGAGACGGATGAAGAAGCGGAATTCCTTTCGACGACGTCCATGCAGCGGGTGCTCAGCCTGATGCGCGGCCAGAGCCTGGTCATGCAGCCACCGGTGCCGAGCATGAAGGGGCTTTGGTTGCCCCATGAACAGGATGCAGTGGGCAGCTTCCTTGGCATGTCGGTGGTCGGTGGCCCGGAAAAGGTTCGCGCTCGCCTCGACGTGCTGCTGGAGCAGACCAAAGCTGACGAGCTGATCTTCACCGGCGACATCTATGATGAAGCCAAGCGGGCGAAGAGCTTTGAAATCGTGGCAAGCCTGAAGGACTAGGCAGTGGGTGGGGCCGGTACCGCGGTTGTTGGGTAGCGGTCCACGTGTCCGCCGCCCAAACGCGAGCTCAGTCGACGGCTCATGCTGGCGCGCCCTGCCGCAAGCGGCGCGCCAGCACTGGAACAGCGTGTACTAGGCTTCCATATCAATCACGATTCGGCCCTCGATCTGGCCTTTGTGCATGCGCTCGAAGATGCTGTTGATGTTCTCCAGGGGTTCGGATTTCACCGTCGCCTTCACCTTGCCTTCTCCCGCAAAATCGAGGGCTTCCTGAAGGTCCAGTCGAGTGCCGACAATCGAGCCGCGTACGGTGGTGCCGTTGAGCACCATGTCGAAAATCGACATCGGAAAATCACCGGCTGGCAGGCCATTCAAGGCGATGGTGCCGCCCCGACGCGTCATGCCCATGGCTTGTTCGAACGCTTTGGGGGACACCGCTGTCACGAGTGCGCCATGGGCACCGCCGATCTCTTTCTTCAGGTACGCAGCCGGGTCGGTCGTCAGTGCATTGACCGTCACCGTAGCACCCAGGCGCCGGGCAAATTCCAGCTTGCTGTCGTCCACATCCACCGCAGCCACGTTCATTCCCATGGCGGTGGCGTACTGAACGGCCATGTGGCCAAGGCCGCCGATGCCTGAAATGACGACCCACTGGCCCGGGCGCGTATCGGTCATCTTCAGACCCTTGTACACCGTGACACCTGCACAGAGCACGGGTGCGATTTCGACGAAGCTGACGTTGTCGGGCAAACGGCCAACGAAGTTGGCGTCGGCCAGCGTGTATTCGGCAAAGCCTCCGTTCACCGAGTAGCCCGTGTTTTGCTGACTTTCGCAAAGCGTTTCCCAGCCACCCATGCAGTGCTCGCAATGTCCGCAGGTGGAGTACAGCCACGGCACCCCAACGCGATCACCTTCCCTCACGTGCGTGACGCCGGCGCCCACTGCGATGACATGGCCAACACCCTCGTGTCCGGGGATGAACGGCGGGTTGGGCTTGACGGGCCAATCGCCTTCGGCTGCGTGCAGGTCGGTGTGACAAACTCCCGACGCAGCGATCTTCACGAGAATCTGGCCTTGGCCAACCTCGGGTACCTTCACTTCCTGGATTTCCAACGGTTTGCCGAATGCGTGTACGACGGCAGCTTTCATTGTTTTGGGCATGACAGGATCCTCCTGCGTTCATGACAAGATGCGGTTTGGAAAAACTGCAAGCGAACGATCCCGCGCCGCGCGATGACGAGCATCGCGCGGCGACTGCCAGGATGGTTTGATCTACCTCAAGGAAACGCGGCGTGGGCGCTTCCCCAAGGATTCGGTGACGTCAGAAGAACCCGAGCGGGTTGACGTCGTAGCTGATCAGCAGGTTCTTGGTCTGTTGGTAGTGGTCCAGCATCATCTTGTGCGTTTCGCGGCCGATACCGGATTTCTTGTAGCCGCCAAACGCCGCGTGGGCCGGGTACAGGTGATAGCAGTTGGTCCACACACGCCCGGCCTTGATGCCGCGACCAACGCGGTAGGCGCGATTGATGTCACGGGTCCAGACACCCGCACCCAGGCCGAACTCGGTGTCATTGGCGATGGCCAGCGCTTCGGCCTCGTCCTTGAAGGTCGTGACGCCAATGACGGGCCCGAAGATCTCCTCCTGGAACACGCGCATCTTGTTGGTGCCCTTGAGGATTGTCGGCTGGATGTAATAGCCGTTCGCCAGATTGCCTTCGAGCTTCTCGACGCCACCCCCGGTAAGCACTTCGGCGCCTTCCTTCTGGGCGACCTCGAAATAGGACATGATCTTTTCGAACTGCTGTTGCGAGGCCTGGGCGCCGACAGTGGTGTCAGTGTCCAGCGGATCGCCACGCTTGATCGCCTTGACCTTCTTCATTACCGCTTCCATGAACGGCGCGTAGATGGAATCCTGGACCAGCGCTCGCGATGGACATGTGCAGATCTCGCCCTGATTCAGGAAGCCAAGCACCACACCTTCGGCAGCCTTTTCGATGAATTCCGGCTCGGCCTGCATGATGTCTTCGAAGAACAGGTTCGGCGACTTGCCGCCCAGTTCGACGGTTGACGGGATGATGTTGGTCGCCGCGCAGCTGAGAATGTGCGAGCCGACCGGGGTCGACCCGGTGAAGGCGATCTTGGCGATGCGCTTGCTGGTGGCCAGCGCCTCGCCTGCTTCACGGCCATATCCCTGAACGACGTTGAGCACGCCAGGCGGCAGCAGGTCGCCGATCAGTTCGCAGAAGAGGGTAATGGACAGCGGCGTCTGCTCGGCAGGCTTGAGCACCACGCAGTTGCCTGCTGCCAGCGCAGGGGCCAGTTTCCAGGCGGCCATGAGCAGCGGGAAGTTCCACGGAATGATCTGCCCGACCACGCCGAGAGGTTCGTGGAAGTGATAGGCCGCCGTGTGTTCGTCGATCTCGGCGCTGCTGCCTTCCTGCGCACGGATACAGCCGGCGAAATAGCGGAAGTGATCCACGGCGAGCGGTACGTCGGCGGCAAGCGTCTCGCGCACGGGCTTGCCGTTATCCCAGGTCTCAGCGACAGCGAAGCGCTCAAGGTTCGCTTCCAAACGGTCGGCGATCTTCAGCAGGGTTAATGAGCGTGCCTGGACAGAGGTCTTGCCCCACGCGTCCGCGGCTGCGTGAGCGGCGTCGAGTGCGCGGTCGATGTCTTCTGACGTAGAGCGTGGGAATTCGCCGATCACCGAACCGTTCACGGGCGAGGTGTTCGTGAAATATTGACCTTTGACCGGTGCAACGAACTCGCCACCGATGTAATTCGCATAGCGGGATTCAAGCGTAAGCAGCGCACCTTCGGTGCCGGGCTGGGCATAGCGCATGACTATCTCCTTGGACTTGTTGAATGACGGAGAAACGCACGACTTCATAGCAAGGCGCGGGCCATTCGGCAGAAAGCCGCACCGCGTCGCGCTTTGCTTATCCAGCGTAGCGCCGAATGCGTACCGATGTCGGATCAGGGCCGTTACAGCGTGTGCCATATTTGATACAGGCGTTGCATTGTGGTGAGCACAGTAGGATGCTTCAGAGAGCCGCATGGGGCTGCCAGCATGCCCTGCAGGCCGGGCGTCAGTAGCGGACGCTTCGTCATCCACCCGCCGTGGAGAAGACAACAATGATCGCAAATGCCGAATCGCTTCATGCCCAGCATGTGCTCGACGTCGTCCGGGGCAAGGCAGCCCCTGTGGGGCAGGGCGATGCATCGATTGCCCGTTCGTGGCGACGCTGTTTCGAGGACCATGCACTGGATCCTGCGACTCATGGCGACCCTTGTGTACTGGAGGCCCATCGGTTGGCGGAACGCCGTGCCGCACTGGAGCGGTTACGCGATGTCTCGACGAGGGCGCTGCAGCGTCTACAGCGGCATCTGCGCAATGCCAGCCAGGCCGTCCTGCTCACTGATGCCGACGGTGTCATCCTCGACTGCCTGGCACATGACAGCCAGCAGGTCGCCTTCAATCAGGCCGGGCTCTGGCCGGGGGCTGACTGGAGCGAGGGTCGTGAGGGCACGAACGGCATCGGCACCTGCGTGGTCGAAGGCCAGCCAGTAATCATTTATCGGGACGAGCACTTTCGTAGCCGCCATACGCCCCTAACCTGCACGGCATCGCCGGTATTCGATCCCCAGGGCCAGCTGCTTGCGGTGCTCGATGTGTCCTCGGCAAGCACCCATCTCACACGGCAAAGCCAATTTCATACGCTGGCGCTGACCAATGTCTCAGCGAAGGCCATCGAGGCCGGTTATTTCCTGCGTGAACACGCCATGCACTGGATCCTCAATCTGCAGGATGGTGCCGACGGTTTCGGCGGGCTGGCGCAGGGGCTCATTGCACTTGACGGCGACGGCACGGTTCTCGCCGCTGACCAGGGTGCGCTGCACCTGCTGGGCCACGAGCGCGCACGTGTCTGCGGAGCATCGATTGGCGCATTTTGCGATATCGCACTTGATGCACTGTTTGCGCGTGCGCAGTCTCAGCCTGCGGCCGGCTGGCCGCTACGGTTTCACACCGGAGAAACGCTGCATGCATGGCTGCGTCAACCGGTCACCCATAAAGCCGAACGGACAGTGATGCCGATCCGGCAGGGGAGCTCGACCGCCCCTGTGTTTGCTGACAAACGACTGGAAGACGCATTGCGACGTGCCTGCCGCGTGCATGCCAATGATATTCCCGTCGTGCTCTCGGGAGAGACGGGTGTCGGCAAGGATGTCTTCGCCAAGGCGGTCCATGCGGCCAGCGAGCGCGCGAGCAAACCATTCGTGGCCGTCAACTGCGCTGCGATACCGGAGACACTGATCGAGAGTGAACTGTTTGGCTACCGCGCCGGCAGTTTCACGGGCGCTCGCAAGGAGGGCATGACCGGCAAGCTCGCCGAGGCGCATGGTGGCACGCTGTTTCTTGATGAGATCGGCGACATGCCAGCGGCAATGCAGACCCGCCTGCTGCGGGTTCTGGAGGAACGGCAGGTCGTCCCGCTGGGCGGGGGGGCGCCCCAAGCGGTGGATATTCGGCTGATCAGCGCCAGCCACCGGGATCTGGACCAGCTTGTGGCCGAGGGTACCTTCCGGGAAGACCTCTTTTACCGGATAGGCGGCCTGCGCATCGACCTTCCGCCGTTGCGCGCACGGACGGATAAGCAGGACCTGCTACACGCGGTGCTGCAGCAGGAGGCTCACGGCCGTGCTTTCACCATTGAGCCCGCAGCCGAGAGGGCGCTGCTCGATTACGGGTGGCCTGGTAACGTGCGCCAATTGCGAACCGTCGTGCGGACGCTGGTCGCGCTGTGCGATGACGCTACGCTGCGTTGGAGCGACTTGCCCGAGTCGATCAGGCTAACTTCGCGGATAGCAAATGCAGACGGTCTTGCTGAAAGCCCACTTGCCCTGTCCGAGCGAGGCGCGCTGGAGCGTGAACTGGACCGCCACGCGTGGCAGGTGAGCCAAACGGCGGCTGCCCTGGGCGTCAGCCGAAATACGCTCTATCGCAAGATGCGCCGGCATGGTATTGCCCGGCCGGAACGCGATCCGGCCTGAGGTGACGATCGGTCCGGTAGATAGCACATTGCCAGTGATCATTTGGCGATGAACGAGGTCCAACCGCGGACGTCATGGAGTAAACGGCTCGCCGTTGTGGATGCAAGGACGCTGAATTATGAAATCGCTGCCTCGTGCGCTTGATCGCACGCTATTCCTTTTTCTGCTTATTCTGCTGGTCTGGCTGCCGTTGCCCGTTGGCAGCAACCGAGACTGGTCCGTTGGTCTCTTTGCGATGCTCACGAGTCTGCTGGTCGCTGGCTGGATGGGTCTGCAGCTTCTGAGTCCCCGACCGCTGAGTCGCAATATTCGCCATGCCAAACTGCCGCTGGCGCTGCTAGGACTTGCGCAAGGCTGGGTGCTGCTTCAGCTCGTGTTTGGGCTCAGCATGGATGTAGGCGCGAGCTTTCGATACCTGATCCTGGGTATCACGTATTGCGGCCTTTACCTGCTTGTCGTGGCGCTGGTGAAGACGCGCAAACGCCTGACGCTTCTGCTCGGCACGCTGGTGTGCAGCGGTGCATTCCAAGCCTTCTTCGGCGCATCGATGACGCTCTCCGGCGTCGAACATTTGCTGTTTACGGAAAAGCACTTCCACATCGGCCACGCGACCGGGACCTACGTGAACCGTAATCATCTGGCGGGCTACCTCGAGCTCACCATCGGCTGTGGCATCGGGCTGTTGCTGGCATTGCGGGATTCGAGAGAGTTTCGCTGGCGGCGACTGCTGGAAACCATGATGGGACCGAAAGGGCGGTTGCGTCTGGCGCTCGTGGTTATGGTCATCGCGCTGGTAATGAGCCATTCGAGAATGGGCAATACGGCCTTCTTTGCCAGCCTCATGATCGTCGGCGGCATCTTCGTGCTGATAGACCGTGAGAATCGAATCCGGAACGGGCTGATCCTTGCGAGCGTGCTGCTGATCGATACGCTGGTGGTCAGCCAGTTCTTCGGGCTCGACAAACTCAAGAACCGCATCGTCGAAACGCGCCTGCAGGATGTCGTCGTGGATGGGCACGTGGTGGAGCAGGCGAACGAGCTGCGTGGAGGCGTGTTCGAACAGGCGCTGCTCCTGGCGCGCGAACGGCCGCTCACCGGGCAGGGTGCAGGCTCGTTCGAAGCGGTGTTCCCGCCCTACGCAGGTGATATTCCGCTGCACTTCGACCATGCCCACAACGATTTCCTGCAGTTCTGGATCGAATACGGGCTGATTGGCAGTGCACCGCTGTTGGCGTTCGTGCTGGTGTCGCTGTGGTTCGCCATCAGTGCCATGCGCCGGCGCTCATCGCTGTACCGCAGTGGGGTCGGATTTGGTACGGCGCTGGCGCTCATCTCGCTGGCCATCCATTCGTTCACGGACTTCAATCTGCAGATACCGGCGAATGCCGCCACGTTTGTCGTGGTTGCAGCGTTGGGTGTGGTTGCCAATCACCACCGGGTCCCAATGGCGCGGCGCCAGCTCGCGACCCATACCCATCGTTTCGACGAAGCCAGACTGAACCGCGAGAATGACGACACGCGGCACCTCGAAACGCAGGCCTGATGATCAATTCCGCCATCTTGTTCGAGCGGCGGTTGATGGCGTCGATCTGACCCTGGAACCCGGCCAGGTCATTCAGGGGCGGCTCGTTCACCCGCTCTGTCAGCGCGAGCCCCGGCGATACCGTTCATGTCTGCGCCTCAACGCGTGGCGATCAGCCATGGTTAACCAGATGTCGGCGCAACCCGATTGCGGCCACGCGACAAAGCGCCTGTATCGCCGCTAAGCGCCGGGGACCCTGTCTACCAGGTCATCAACAAGCCAGGGGCAGGTGCGCTCGGTAGGCGCCTATCCCACACGCAGGCTGAGCACACACACCGAGCCGCCCGGGCAGGGTCGCCCGGACAGGGCCACCCGGGTAGGGCCGCCCGGGCAGGGTCGCCCGGACAGGGTCGCCCGGACAGAACTCATCAGCGAGCGGACAATACAAGGATTCGTCGTCCCAACTATCGTGCCAGGCCCGCCAGTGAAAAGGCCGCTCAGGAGCGGGCGGCCTTTCAGTTATCAGGTTGCTACAGCACGGCTGGATGCCGCACCCCAGCGCCTGGCCAGTGAGAGCTTGTCTGGGATGGCGAATAGAAAGCCAAGGTTCATCTTGAGCAGAAGCTGTGCCGCCACGATGGGGATGATTACGCCGGCAAGCGTACCCAGCACCATATGCACCGCCGGATCGTCCACGTCGAATAGGCGATTCAGAATGACCCGTACGCCGCTGCCCGTAAGGATGTGCATCAGGTAGATGTGCATGGACATGGTGCCGACCAGCAAGACCCAGCGTTTGGGCTGCGCCGCTGCCCACATTGAAACCGCCACGGTCAGATAAATCCCAAGCACGGCAACGGCCAGCGATACAGCGCCCCTGTCGACATATTTGCGGTCGAGCACGCCATGGAACAGGTATTCGGCGATGACGAACAGGCTTCCTATGAGAAGCGTCCATAGGGCCGGGCGACGATCGAGACCTATCGGGTAGGCGGCGAAGCAAACGCCCAATGAAAAGAACACCGCATTCTGGACAAGGAAGTCGCCGACCCCGAGCTCGGGCAGGTAGCGCTGGAAGGTGTAGAGCGTCGCCCAGAACGCCAGAATAGGCAGATACAGCACGCGAGAGCGGTACATCACGACCGAAACGAGGAACACCATGAACAGGGCGTAGAGGAACCAGAATTGCGCCCGTGGGTGCCAGAAGAGTTCGAACACGCGATGGAGCGTCAGGTCCCCATTGGTATAGCGCGCAAGCATCACCTCGATCGTGCCTTGCAGGATGGACCAGAGCACGAACGGATAGAACACCGTATCGATCTTGCTGAGCACCGTGCCACCCGCACCGCGGCGGTTCATGGTTTGGATGAAGAAAAGACCGGAAAGAAAGAAAAATAGCGGCATGTGGAAGCTGTAGATCACGCTGTCCACGAGCCCCTGAGGCACCGAAGGCGAGAGGATGCCTGCGCTGACAAGACCACGCTCCACGTGGCCAATAACGACCAATACGATACCGATCGCTTTGGCGTAATCGACCCAATCATTTCTGTTGTTCATAAAAAGCCGTCCTTGATCTGGTGAAAGATCGCCCGTACTTCTCGGTCCACCTGGTCCGCCGGGCTTCATCCTTGGGCCGGGCTGACGGAACGCCAGAAAGGGCGTCCATTTGGCCAGCCAAGGTCCACCGCCGCGTGAGCGGGGTGTAACGCGTCTTTGCGTATCGGGTGCCGGGCCCCTGCGAGCGGCGCTATGCAAGAAGATCGGGATAGGGAATAGGTGTGAAAAGACGTTCAGACCCGTAGGTCATCGCCGATCAGACCGCGCTTTGCGGAGATTGCTCCGTAGGAAGCGGCATCCGTTCGTCTGGCGGGGATGGGGAGTTTGGATCGGGTGGAAGGGGGGCTTTCAGGCAGGCAAAGCGCTCGTCCTTGAGCGGTCGGAGTCAGGCTTGTCCTGGCTGAAGTCGGCCAAGTAGACGCTTGACCTTGTGGCGCAGGCTGGAGGCTTTCTTCTCGAGCGTGACCTGTAGCGTGCCAAGGTTCATACCCGGCGTATACATCACGTTGTTCTCGGTGCAGTAGACCGGCTTGTTGGCCGCGCGCATGATTTCCAACGCCTGCCGAGGCTCGCTCTCGACGAACAACGTGGCCTGGGGGTCGCTGCGATACACCTTGGCCTTGAACTTGTGATGCATATTCAGACGGCGGCGTTCGGCAGCGGTGGGGAGGTCGATCATGTGCAGCTGTTCGTATTGCACGCCATGACGTGCCAGCCAGGCTTCGGTCTGCGGACGATACTTCTCCAGGCGGCTGGTGACCACGTGCTTCACTTTCACCGACGGAATTGTCATGGGCAACGTACGCTCGAGGAACTCGATGTACTTGGGACCATCATCATTTTCGTCGCTGGTTGGATCGACACACAGCACGCCGTCAATGTCGAAGCAGGCATTCGCCAGGCAGGGATGGTGCATGATGTTCCACTCGAATACCCGTGGCTGAGGCACCATTTCAAGGTGCAGGTCCACCAGTGAGCGGCTATCACTCTGCACGAACGCCGCAAGGGTCACGACCTCGCCGGCATACACCGATTTGAGATCTGCCAGGGCCTTCTTGAGGGAGTTGCCGGATGCGACGCTGTCGTCGACCAGCAGGATCTTGCGGGCTTCCTGCGGGTGGACCAGATGGCCAAGCTTGTAGCTGCGTGTACTGCCCTTCTTGAGCTCATCATTACGGATGAATGAGTACAGATCGGTAAGGGGAAGGTTGGCCTTGAGTGCGATGATGCTGGCGGCGAGCATTCCACTTCTGGGGACGCCGACCACCACCTCAATATCACGCGGTAATTGACTTGCATGCTGGCTGACCAACCTGGCCAGATCATTCACGCTTCTGTAGTTCATGGACGTTCCCACTATGCGAATTGACGATATTAATGCGAATTACGAAGGTCACTTCCGACTCGGTTAAACGAGAATTGTTTCCGGTCTTTCGTTACCGGATGTGAGCGTCCGGCCCATTCGTGGCAATGCCTGCCATGGCATTGCCTTTCCATCATCGTCGCGCGGAACGTACTACGCCCCTTTGCGGAACTGCCGGAGAATAATCGGCAGCATCTGCACAGCATCGCCTACGTAACGTTTCACAAGCCGCTTGGGCTCCATGCACATGCGATGGAGCCACTCGAGCGACATCTTCTGCATCCACAGCGGGGCGCGCTTGACCCGCCCTGAAATGAAGTTGATTGACGCGCCCACGCACAGACCTACACCCATTGACCGACCTTCGTCATGGATCAGGCGGGCCAGCATTTCCTGTCGCGGACATCCCACTGACAGGACGACCAGATGCGCAGGGTTATCAGCCACGAAGTCCAGGCACGCTCGAACATCGTCCGGGCGGTTGATGAACCCCATGGGCGGATTGTGGTGCAGGAATGTGACATTTGGATAAAGCGTGCGCATCTTCGCAATATCCTCGACAGCAGCGCCAATGACGCACACGCGCCAGGCCCGCCGCTGGGCGACGCCCATCAGCAGCGCAGTCAGATCGCTGCCGGGGATGACTTCCTGGACAGGCTTGCGCAGCAGTGCCAGCAACGCCTTCAGAATGCGGCTGTCGCAGGTTCGGTGGCTCGCCGCTGCATAGGCATGCTTCAGCTTTTCGTCGTGCTCCAACTGGACCAGGTGGTTCACGTTGGGCGTCACGATATAGCTGAACGGCCGTTCGCTTGCGTGAATGACATCCTGAACCAGGTCATCCCGAGAACCGTTGAAGAAATTGATATCGAACGCGTTCACTTCAGCGGGCTGCGAACCATAACCGAGGTCCACGTTGGCGAATTCCGTTTCCTTTTCGTTTTGCATGCCTGACCTATCGTCCCAGATTCGCGCGAAGCATCTTGGTATGGGTATGCACGTAGTGCAGCACATACAGAAGGAAGCTGTGCGGTGACGACAGCTTCAGGAAATGGCGACGGATCTGAAGGTCTTCCTTCAGTGCCTTGAAGCGCTGGCGCTCTGAAATACCGGACATGTCGAATACACACATCGGAAAGGAGAGCTTGAGCAGCTCTTCAGGCCGCAGATCCTTCACGAACTCGATAAGCATGCAGTAATCGGCGGAAAGCCTGTATTTCTCGCGGAAGCGGATCTTGTGCTTGCGCAGGCGTTCATTGTTGAAATACATGGTCTGGTGGCTGGCAAGCATGCCGACCCAGAGCTTGCTGGCGTCTTTCGCGGTATGCGGTACAAGCGGGCCATCATCGCGCTGGGTGAAGTAGTCGCCCCAGATGAACGAAGGCATTTGCGGCGCCTTCTGTACGGCTGCAGCAACACGCTCAAGCACGTGTTCGTCGGCAAAGATATCGCCACTGTTCATGAACAGCGTGAACCCATCCGAGCGAGTCGACTGGTCAATGCCCTTGTTCATGGCATCGTAAATGCCCTTGTCCTTTTCGGACGTGATCTCGGCACGCGGATCAGAAAGGCTGTTGAGCCATTCCACGCCGCCATCGGTCGATGCACCATCGACCACGATCCAGCGGAAGTCGCTATGGGTCTGGGAAGCGACGCTACGGTACGTCTTCTCCAGCCCTGCGAGGTTATTCCAATTAATTGTGACGATATTGAACAGCGCCATAATTCACCCAATCGCGGCTTCGGTTAGTGGAGCGCTCCGCCAGGGAGACCTTCGCGTAATACAGGAACAGCGCAGCACTGAGTCCAAGAATGTCCCCGCCGTACATCAGCGAGTTCGACAGCACCATGTTGATCAACTGGAACCAGAAGCTCAGCTGCAGCGCGAGCAGCAATGCGCCCTTGTCCTTACAGCGCCTGATGATGCGTAGATAGCCGCCGTAGAAGATGAGCGCAATGAACGGCGTCAGGAAGCCGTAGCGGTAGTAGACCCCGACGATGCCCACGTCCGAGAGATAGAACTGTGGGTTGTAGATCGTGGAGAAACCGCCCTGCCATTGCAGTGAAAGTGCGCCCAACCCGATATACATGTTCTCGGCGACGGCACGCATCGAAATGGAGATCGTCAGGTCTCGAACGCTCGGGCCCCCGGTCGCCTCATCGAGCAGTGCATGGAACTTGTTGAACTGTGCGACGTAGAAGTCCGGCATGATGAAATAGGACGCCACGAGCACGGTGGTCAACAGCAGGCCCATCTTCAGCAGCGAATCGATGCGGTTACGGAAAATCCACAGGCCCGCCAGTGCCCAGACCAGCATCGTCTGGCGAGTTTGCATCACAAGCCAAAGGTAGGCTGCGAAGAAGAGAAGCAGGCCCAGGCGCTTCACGGTCACGTTGTCGCGCAGTTGATACATCAGCATGAACGCGGACAGGCTTACGAAACTGCCACCGATTCGGTAGCGGTCCGGGCGCAGAAGTACGGCGTTCTCGCCATATTCCTTCACGTCTACCTGGAAGCTCACGCCGGCGTTCTCCGGGATGATCTTGAGGTAATACATGAAGCCAATCGTGGCGCAGAGGCAACCCACATAAAGTACGAAGCGTTCGACTTGTTGCTGCGTGGGGTTGGTCTTGAACAAGAGGAACAGGGCTGGGAAGAAAATCAGGTAGGCGAAGCTACGCCGCTCCTCCAGCAGCCCGTAGATGATCGGTTGGCCCCAGTTCAGCTTCGCCAGAATGGCAGACGCAAGCGGTAATGCCACGCCCATGAAAAGGATCCAGAGCGTCGTCTTGGAAAAATAGATGCGCTTCCAACAGGCGAAGAGCAGCGCCGTAGCGCCCAGAATTCCTACGAGGTAAAGCTCACGCAGGTAGGGCAGGCCCGCCTTCTTGTCGTCAGTCAGGAAGATACAGCCCGACGCCGCCACCATCAGCAGGAAAAGCAGGTTTCGGTATGCGAACAGTTGCCGTAGCAGCACGTCTATCGCTCCATGGTTGATCGTGCAACCGAGCGCTTTCCGGGCGCTCGGCGTAGGGGACCTGTCGTCGGGAACGTCAAGTCAATGCATCCAGGTAGGCCTGGGTATTACGGTGGACACGGTTATCGGCGCGAATCCTGTCCAGCGACCACCACTCGTACTGACCGTGCTGGACGGTCGGTGGCTCGAGCGGAAAATCCTCGGGTAGATCGAGCTGATATCCCATGACCACATAGTGCGTATTGGGGGACTCATCGTCTTCGCCGAAAACGCTGTCCTGATAAAAGTGTTCGTAGATACCCAGCAGGCGGGCATTATCCCGGGCAAAGCCGGTCCCGAGTTCGGTCAGCGTAAGACGCGCGAATGCTGCGTCCAGACCTTCGTTCTTCAGGATACGACCGCCAGGCACGAACCAGCACCCCTGAGCAGGACGATTGATCCTTTGCCCGAGCAGGAGTTCCCCGCTCGGCCGACGAACGATGAGATCCATGGAGACCAGCGGTGTGCTGGCGACGACTGTCTTGAAGACTTCGTTCTCGAGAAACACGTATCAACCCCTGACTTGATCCTGGTGTTCGACGAACCAGCGATAGGCATCGCGCAGGCCATCTTCCAGACCGATGGTCGCTTCCCAGCCCAGCGACTTGAGGCGCGAGACATCCATCAGCTTGCGCGGCGTACCGTCGGGCTTGCTGGCGTCGAACACCAGCTTGCCCTGGAATTCGGTCACTTTCGCGACCGTTTCAGCCAGCTCGCGGATGGTGCAGTCGCGGCCAGTGCCCACGTTGATATGGGAGAGCATCGGCTGGGTATTGGCCTGGTAGGTTTCGTCGTCCAGATTCATGACGTGGACGCTGGCAGCTGCCATGTCATCGACATGCAGGAATTCACGCATTGGCTTGCCGCTGCCCCAGATCACGACTTCTTCATCACCACGCGCGGTCGCTTCATGGAAGCGGCGCAGCAGGGCCGGGATAACGTGGCTGTTCTCGGGGTGATAGTTGTCGTGCGGGCCGTAAAGGTTGGTGGGCATGACGCTGCGGTAATCGCGGCCATACTGGCGGTTGTAGCTCTCGCACAGCTTGATGCCGGCAATCTTGGCGATCGCATACGGCTCGTTGGTCTCTTCAAGCACACCTGTCAGCAGCGAATCCTCGCGGATCGGCTGGTCGGCATATTTCGGATAGATGCACGAAGAACCGAGGAACAACAACTTCTGCACACCCGTTGTGTGGGCGGCGTGCACGATGTTGGCTTCGATCATCAGGTTTTCGTAGATGAATTCGGCCGGGTAGGTGTTGTTCGCATGGATACCACCGACCTTTGCTGCGGCCAGGTACACCTGGTCGATGCGCTGCTCTTGGAAGAAGCGCTGGACGGCGGCCTGGTCGAGCAGGTTCAGCGTGTCACGGCCGGCCGTGACGATGTCGGTGTAGCCCATGGCCTCCAGGCGGCGCACGATGGCCGAGCCGACCATCCCGCGATGGCCGGCGACGAAGATGCGCTGGTTGAGGTCGGTCATGATCAGTTCTCCAGGCTAACAGGTACTTCGTGGCCCAGCTCCTTGAGCAGGGCATGGCGCTTGGCGGTCTTGAGGTCTTCGCGGACCATCTCTTCGCACATTTCCTGCGCAGTGATTTCCGGTACCCAGCCCAGCTTTTCCTTGGCCTTGGCCGGATCGCCCAGCAGGGTTTCCACTTCGGCCGGACGGAAATAGCGTGGGTCGACACGAACGATCACATCGCCAACCTTGACGGCCGGTGCGCTGTCGCCGGTGATGGCTTCGACCACGGCCTTCTCATCCACACCACTGCCTTCGAAGCGCAGGGTGATGCCCAGCTCCTTGGCGGACCAGGTGATGAATTCACGGACCGAGTACTGCACGCCGGTGGCGATGACGAAGTCTTCCGGCTGCTCCTGCTGCAGCATCATCCACTGCATGCGGACGTAGTCCTTGGCATGGCCCCAGTCACGCAGCGCATCCATGTTGCCCATGTACATGCAGGACTCCAGGCCCTGCGCGATGTTGGACAGGCCGCGGGTGATCTTGCGGGTCACGAAGGTTTCGCCACGGCGCGGGGACTCGTGGTTGAACAGCACGCCGTTGCAGGCGTACATGCCGTAGGACTCGCGGTAGTTCACGGTGATCCAGTAGGCATAGAGCTTGGCGACCGCGTAGGGCGAGCGCGGGTAGAAGGGCGTGGTTTCCTTCTGAGGGATTTCCTGCACCAGGCCGTACAGCTCGGAGGTGGAGGCCTGGTAGAAGCGGGTTTTCTTTTCCAGGCCCAGCAGGCGGATGGCCTCGAGGATGCGCAAGGTACCCATGGCATCGACGTCTGCGGTGTATTCGGGTGCTTCGAAGCTGACCGCGACGTGGGACTGCGCGCCGAGGTTGTAGACCTCGTGGGGCTGCACTTCCTGGATGATGCGGGTCAGGTTGGACGAGTCGGAGAGGTCGCCATAGTGCAGGGCGAAGTTCTGGTTCTCGACATGCGGATCCTGGTAGATGTGGTCAACACGCTGGGTGTTGAACAGCGAGGCGCGGCGTTTGATGCCATGCACTTCATAACCTTTCTCGAGCAGCAATTCGGCGAGGTAGGAGCCGTCCTGACCCGTGATACCAGTGATGAGTGCCCGCTTCTTATCCATTTCGTATACCTACATCCGAGTTAGAAGTTACTAGGTCAATTTCAAATGACTACTGCCGTACCGGCGCTTGCAGGGCAAGCCGCTGGCATCGCCCGGGATAACGGGCGTCCGAACCATTCGTGGACCTTTCAGATGCCGTGCTGGCGAAGGCCTTGTCATTATCATGCGGGGCGTTCCGCTCAGCGCGCTGAGGCGATGAAGTCGAACGGTACTGCCCTGAAGCCGTCTTGCGATGCATGCCATCGCCAATTGGCGTGACATGGATACAGACTTGCAGTCGGCACCGTCGCGTGCGTCGGCGGTACCTCGTCGAGATCATCTACGTGGGGCCTGTAGCCCGCCTCGACTCAAGCCCCGAAATGATGCATCACGCACTGGTCGGGTTACTTGCATCGATCACGCCAACGGCTGCCAAGCCCCATGAAGGGCGGGATTCGCCGATGCCGCCTGGCCGTTCATCGGGCCGGACGCTGGGATAATCTCGTGCAGTCGGACAACGTCGTAAGCCGTATATTCGAGCCGTCAGTAAAAATTAATCTTGGGCAATGCCTCACCAATCCGATAGGCCCTTCTATTTCAGTGGTTTGCGACGCGCAACTTTTTTATGTCGGGGATCCTGAGAGGCCTGTATTCGCGCAGCGGACCCGTGTCACGGCGATAGTCGATCCTCGTATGTCACGCATATCCACGCCCGAATCACTGCTCTGATGAAGAGGCAGGTTGCATCGTAAAGCAGCATTCTCACGGGTGCGCACCGAACCGGTACACGATCAACTACTCGGTATCTGCATATCGGAGCTGGATCTCATCAGGTCGAATGCCTGTGGCAGATGTGAAGCCAGAGCTTCCTGGTAAAGCTGCTGGTATTGCTGTGCGATTACGCGGGTATCGAAACGCTCACGGGCTTTCTCGATTGCGTGTTGCCGGAGGGCCTCGTAATCGTCGTGTTGCGCCACCCACTCAATGCCGTCCGCAAGGCTGACAGGGTCGAAGGGCGTCGCCGCGAAACCATCACGCTGGTGCGTCACGATATCTTTCGGGCCTGTCGCGTCGAAGCAGACCACTGGCGTACCGCAGGCCATCGCCTCAACCAGTGTCTTGCCGAATGCCTCCATCACGCTGGGGGCCACGAACATGTCGGCTGCGGAATACACCATCCGAAGTGATATCTCGTCATGGAGGAAGCCAAAGCTTGTGCAGTCGAAGCGAAGCGCGAGGGTTTCGGCAATTCGGGTGTCGAGCTTACCGAAGAAACACAGGTGGTATCGGGCAGGGTCCAGTTCATCCAGTGCTTGCAGATAATGCCCAAAGCCCTTGTAGGGATCCTTGGCGCTGGTTGAACCGCAAAGCACGATCGTCTTGTTTGTATCAAGCCCCAGCAGGTTGCGTGCGACGCGTTTGTCGAGTGGAAAAAATGCGGAGAGATCGACTGCATTACTGATTGTGCGGACGTCGTGGTGCATGAACAGGCCACTGCGTCGTGCTTCACCCGACAGCCACTCGCTGATCCCCACCAGCTTGAGCGTCCTGGGCAGGTATTTTCGCTTTCGACGCCATACCAGGTGCGAAAGGTCGACCGCCGAGCGGCTACCCAAGTGTTGGCATTCCCCGCAGGCCGCCGTGAATCGGTCACATCCCATGGTGTAGTGGCATCCACCTGTCATGGGCCACATGTCTCGCAAGGTCCAGATCACGGGTTTGTTGATGTTCGCCAGGTGTCGCAGATTGACGAAGCCACCGTTGATCCAGTGCAGATGGATGATGTCAGCAGCGCGGTACGCCTCCGATTGACGGAAGTCGATACCGACCAGCCCGGTACTGAAATAGCCGGGCGCCTTGCCACGGTAGAGCTCCGCAGGCAGGACATCCAATTGGGCGCGCACCATCCCCGTGACTCGCGCGCGCTTGCTTCCACAAACAGTGGTCACGGAGTCGTCGCCGTGCGTGTCGTGGCTATTGGTGAGCACGCGGGAATCCACGCCAATTTCCCGAAGCCCGCAGTGCAACCAGTAGGCGCCCCTTGCCGCGCCACCGTTCAGATCACCTGCGACAATGTGCAGTACATTCATGGCGTTTACCGTCCTTCAATGGATAAGGTTTTCCAATCCTTGAGCGGTCCGTACGGTGTTGCCTCGGCTCGGACGTTCAGCGTGTGTTTCGACGCTCCTGTCGCGCGTACCAGCGATGCGATGCAATCAGCACGATGACTACCAGCGCGGTGTAAATCAGGACGTTCGCCATGGCGAAGGCCGCAACCGTCGAAAGGGCGGCTTCCAGCCAGAGCGCCCCGATCATCAAGGCGCCAACCCGAAGGGCGGTGCTGACGATCTCGAAAGCGAGAAATTTGCCTTGTAGGGAAAGGGCTGGCACCGCGACCGTACAGGGCCTGCTGATGAAGACGGCGTATTCGGCGACCGCGAGCCAGCGCGCCTGCTCTCCTGCGGCGTACCATTGCGATCCAAACACGAAGGCGAACAGATCCGGCCCAAGTACCACCACAGCGCCGAACGGGATGCATCCAACCACGGCAAGACCGACCACCGCCTTGCCCAGCATGCCGGTAATTGGCTTCTGCTCATGGATCGCGTTGACGATCCGCGGGTAGTACACGTCGGTCACCGACTTGCCGACCAATTGCGTTGGCATCGTCAACGCTTGCCGGCACAGCGCGAAAAATCCGGCTGAAGCTGGGCCGAAGTAGCCTGCCAGCACAAGGGTAGGTAAATGTTGGGATACCCCGTTGATCAACATCTGTGGGGCGCGGTACAGGGGGAAGTCGTGATAGCGGCGAGCAATCATGACGAGCGAGGCGGGGGTTTCACTCGGATTGTCGCCAGGCGCATGTGGCTTTTTCGGCGTGCTGCGTTGGTAGGCGAACGCGAGCAGCAGGGCCTGTAGCGCAGGCCCGAAGCCGGTCGTGACGATGAGCATCCCCGGCGTAGCATGCAATAGCCCGCCAAGTACGCGTAGACCGTTGTGCAACAGCGAGTGCGATACGGCGACCTTCGCCGTCAGGCCATAACGTTGCTGCCGGATCATCCATTGCTGCGCGATTTCCAATGCGCATCCGGCAAGCATGACGAGCGGCAGCAGCCACAGGTACGTTTCGACAGCCTGGATGTCGAGCCTTTCGACCAGTGCGGGGCCGGCCGTCAGGCAAACGATCATGGCCAACGACGCTATGGCCAGTGCCACGAGTATCGAAAGCCGAATGATCCGCCGGGCATCGTCATCGTGCCTGGGCAATACGATAGCCATGGGGTAGGTCAGCGCAGCGACCGGAGTCAGCATCCATACCAGGCCCATGAACACGCCCAATGCGCCATAGGCGTCGGGGCCGTACAGGCGCGTAATGACCGGCATGACGGCCAGCGTGACTGCCTGTGCTCCGGCAGTGCCGGATACAACGGTAAGAATATTGCGCACTACACGATTGCCCCGCAGCCCGGCCATTAGCCTGGGACGCTGACGTGGGGAGCTATCGCTATGAAGGTCTTCTGCCGTTCGCATGTTCACGTCCATGTTCGCGACGGCTTGATCAGCGAGGCGGACGTGTAACCATCCGCCCCGCTTAACGGCCGTTTAGATAACGGGTGATACGTCTGTGTACCTGAAGACGGGGCTTGAATCAGTCCACCGCTGGCAATGCGTCAAATTAGGCGAAGCACAATCGACCTCGAGCGCAGACACGGGACGTCGGGTGCCTGCTGCTGGCAGTTGGGCATCAGGAGAACAGCGTGAGGCGCTACCCGATCCAAAGCGTAGGGAGAGGCTAGTCGATCTTTCGGAATTTGCCTCCACCGTTAGTCGGGCGGCGATAGGGGGCTCAGCAGGCTATCGTCCAGGCGCAATGTGACATCGCCCGTGATCACGGGGTCAGTCAGTTTGACCGTTGCACGCTTGAGGATTCAGGCGAGGGGAGGGAGGCGTAAGGGCAGTAGTCCGTGACCGAGATGAGAGCGCCGAGTGATGAGTCAGCGATTGGCCACGTGATGCAGGGGGGAAGATGGATGTACTTCGGACCGCTGGCGGTGTCCTGGGATGCTCACGGCGTCACGCGAGGCGGCTGCATTCGCAGCCGCCTCCCAGAGTGACCCGGATCAGTTCTCCAGGCTAACAGGTACTTCGTGGCCCAGCTCCTTGAGCAGGGCATGGCGCTTGGCGGTCTTGAGGTCTTCGCGGACCATCTCTTCGCACATTTCCTGCGCAGTGATTTCCGGTACCCAGCCCAGCTTTTCCTTGGCCTTGGCCGGATCGCCCAGCAGGGTTTCCACTTCGGCCGGACGGAAATAGCGTGGGTCGACACGAACGATCACATCGCCAACCTTGACGGCCGGTGCGCTGTCGCCGGTGATGGCTTCGACCACGGCCTTCTCATCCACACCACTGCCTTCGAAGCGCAGGGTGATGCCCAGCTCCTTGGCGGACCAGGTGATGAATTCACGGACCGAGTACTGCACGCCGGTGGCGATGACGAAGTCTTCCGGCTGCTCCTGCTGCAGCATCATCCACTGCATGCGGACGTAGTCCTTGGCATGGCCCCAGTCACGCAGCGCATCCATGTTGCCCATGTACATGCAGGACTCCAGGCCCTGCGCGATGTTGGACAGGCCGCGGGTGATCTTGCGGGTCACGAAGGTTTCGCCACGGCGCGGGGACTCGTGGTTGAACAGCACGCCGTTGCAGGCGTACATGCCGTAGGACTCGCGGTAGTTCACGGTGATCCAGTAGGCATAGAGCTTGGCGACCGCGTAGGGCGAGCGCGGGTAGAAGGGCGTGGTTTCCTTCTGAGGGATTTCCTGCACCAGGCCGTACAGCTCGGAGGTGGAGGCCTGGTAGAAGCGGGTTTTCTTTTCCAGGCCCAGCAGGCGGATGGCCTCGAGGATGCGCAAGGTACCCATGGCATCGACGTCTGCGGTGTATTCGGGTGCTTCGAAGCTGACCGCGACGTGGGACTGCGCGCCGAGGTTGTAGACCTCGTGGGGCTGCACTTCCTGGATGATGCGGGTCAGGTTGGACGAGTCGGAGAGGTCGCCATAGTGCAGGGCGAAGTTCTGGTTCTCGACATGCGGATCCTGGTAGATGTGGTCAACACGCTGGGTGTTGAACAGCGAGGCGCGGCGTTTGATGCCATGCACTTCATAACCTTTCTCGAGCAGCAATTCGGCGAGGTAGGAGCCGTCCTGACCCGTGATACCAGTGATGAGTGCGCGTTTCTTTTCCATGGATTTACCTGCGTCCGAACGGATAAAAAAGGTAATCGCAACGTGCCGTCACGCCGCGACCGAATGAGTGAATTCTGGTCATCCGCAATATGCTGCCGGTCAGACAGCGAAAAGGCGGATTGGCTCCTTACCGCGAGCACTAAAACCGCAGGCTACCGCCCCCGGGTCTGTAACGCGGCGCTCTTGGTTGCTTCTGGAGCTTGCCGGAGCGGCTTGGCATTCTTCTGCTGTTTGGCTTGGCGCGATCGACGCAGCTTTTCTTCGACGTAGCCCTTGATGCGCTCGGCGAATCCAAAGGCAATCATCTTGGGTGTAGGGAAACGGTAGAAAAAGCGATAGATGTCGTATTCGGATCTCGCCGCCGATGTGCTTGTCTGCGAGGCGCGAATCAGGCTGATTCCTTCGCCTTCGATGTCATGGGCCACGCTTAGCTCCATGGGTTTCATCGAAAGGCTGAAGTTGAGCTCGCCGCGCGACGTCGTGCGCATGAGCTGCAACTGGTCGCCACAGGTCTTGGCGCCATACAGGTTGACTACGAAGTCATGGCGGGCAAGGCGTGGATTGAGACGCTTGAGGCTATCCGGGTGCAACTCGCAGTAGGCGTCGTAGATCGCAAGGGCGTCGTCGAATCGACCAAAGCGGTGATCGCGCGGCTGTTGCTGGATCGGCACCTGGAAGCGAGACGAGACATTGTTGAAATGCTGGCCTGGATCGCCAAAGTTCGTGCTCAGCGACACGTACGGATACGCAAAGTAAAAATCGTGCGTGATCAGGTAGGCGTTATGCAGCTTCAGCCATGATGATTCCGGCCAGGCGCGGATGTCCTGCGGGATGCCTTCCACACGGCTGAGATCGGTGCCGTGCCTTGCGAGCCAGGCGCGGAATTCACCCCAGCGCTCACGAGACCACGCTTGCCCCCATGAAGCGGCCAGCTGAAGGAAGTAGACGTCCGAATCGCCATTGTCGATCGGCATGAACGGCAGTGCCGCCGTCTGGTTGAACTGATGGCTGTAGAGGCTGATACCTGCCACACGTGGTTCGTTTTCATACGCCGTGAGCGCCCGGCGCGTGTATTCATAAAAGTGCGGTGATACGAACAAATCGTCCTCGAGCACGATGACATCGCCGTATTCCTCGGTGAGGTCCCCGCATGCGAGCACGTGTTGTCGCAGGCCCATACGGGTCTCGCGACGAATCACACGCTTTTCGCCATGAGGCCAGTCGAACGCGTCTGCGACGTATCCAGGTTCCGGATCGCCACTGTTGTCGAGGCTGATAACGAGTCGTACGCCGCCTTCCGGGTAATGCGCGCGCTCAAGCGATCCGAGCAGGCGTGTCAGGCTCTTGGGCCGGTTGTAGCCGATAACGATGATGGTCGGGTTCGGTCTCATGGTGCCTGTCCTGATGTCCATAAACGTTGTATCCAGTTCGGTCCTGGCTCAAGCGGCCCGCAGCGTGCGCTTGCGATGCGCCTGTACGAGTACGATGAGCATGAGTGCGCTATAGATCGTGATGCTCGCCACGGCAAAGGCCATGACCGTGTATAGCGCTTCATTCAGCAGCAGCACGCCCAGCATCAAGGCGCCGATGCGCAGGGCTGTGCTAGCCACCTCGAAAATTAGAAACCATCCCTGCATGTTCAGAACGGGTACTGCGACAGTGCAAGGACGGCTGACGAGAATCAGGTATTCGGCCAGCGCCAGCCAGCGTGCGAATTCACCTGCAATCTCCCACTGCTGGCCAAATACCAGCGCGAATAGCCACGGTCCCGCGATGAAGACCGTACCAAAAGGCACGAGCCCAACGAGGCCCAGCGCCAGGGTCGCCTTGAGCAGCAAACCTCCAATGGGTTCGCCGTCGTGGGCCGCCTTCGAGAGACGGGGGTAGTACACGTCTGCGACGGATTTGCCGATGAGGTTGGTCGGCATGCTCAGCGTCTGTTTGCAGAGCGCGAAGAAACCCGCTGCCGCCGCACCGAAGTAGGCCGCCAGCACGAGCGTCGGCAGGTTCTGCGACAGCGTGTTGATCAGCAATTGCGGGAAGCGATAGCAGGGGAAATCGATGTGCCGCTTCGCCATTTCCCACATCGTTGCAGGTGGCGGTTCGTTCGCGTCGTCGGGCTCGGTGCGTGCGTTGCGATCCTTGTCTGACACACGCTTGACTCCCACCATCAGCATCAGTGCCTGGAGCGCCTGGCTGAATGCGGTGGTACACAGCAATACGACGACCGTTGGGTGAATCAAGCCGGCGACACAGCGCCCGCCATTGAACAATATCGAGTGCAGGATGCCTGTCGTGGCGGTGACACGGAACGCCTGCTTACGGAACAGCCATTGCTGGATCATCTCCAGCACGGCTGCACTGAACATGGTGAATGGCAGGAGAAGAAGGTAGGGCTCGACTGCCTGAACATCCAGGAGATTCGCAAGTTGATGCCCCCAGAGTATCAGGCCGATGCCGGCCAGCACGGCGAATACCGCACCGGTGACCAGTGACAGGCGTATCAGGCTGAGCGCATCGGCATCCCGTTTGGGGAGCACGATGCCCATGGGGTACGTCAGCGCTGCAATCGGTACCGTCATCATGACGAGACTGAGGAAAACGCCCAGTACCCCGTAGGCTTCCGGTCCATACAGACGGGTGATGACGGGCATCAAGGCCATGGTCACGGCTTGCGCGCCCGCCGTCCCCGTCACCACTGTCAGAATGTTGCGAAGCAACTTGTTGCCTGATGCCTTCGCCATCAACCCGCCGAGACGGCCCTGTCGGCCGCCTTCAGCTACATCGTGAGCCATCCCCACCTTCAATTCCTTATCAGGCACTGAGCGCCTTTCGACCCATACCGTAGTAATCGAAGCCGTCCCGATGGATCTGGACTGGATCGTACTGGTTACGGCCGTCGAAGATCAGCGGCTGCTTGAGGAGCTTCTTCAGCGCCTTGAAGTCAGGGCGACGGAACGGCTTCCATTCGGTGACGAGCAGCAGCGCGTCGGCATCTATGGCCGCCTCGTACTGCCCTTCGGTGATCTCCAGCACGCCATCCTTGAAGTAGGCTTCAGGGAACTCACGAACCGCAGTCTCGGATGCAATCGGATCGAAGGCACGAACCTTGGCGCCGGCCTTGATGAGGCTGTTGATCAACACGACGCTAGGCGCTTCGCGCATGTCGTCGGTACCGGGCTTGAAGGCCAGGCCCCAGACACAGAACGTACGGCCTTCGAGGTCGCCATTGAAGTGGGCATTGATTTTGTTGAACAACGATTGCTTCTGCTGTTCGTTACGCGCCTCGACAGCCTCGAGCAGCTTGGGCTCGAAGTCATTCTGCTGAGCGATATTGATCAACGCCTTCACGTCTTTGGGGAAGCAGGACCCGCCATAGCCAAGGCCGGCATAGATGAAGTGGTATCCGATACGCTGATCAGAGCCGATGCCGAGACGAACATTTTCCACGTCGACATCCAGGCGGTCGCAAAGGCTGGCGATCTCATTCATGAACGAGATTTTCGTGGCGAGCATGGCATTCGCGGCGTACTTGGTCATTTCCGCATCACGGATGCCCATCATCATCATGCGCGGGTGGTTGCGGGTGAACGGTGCGTAAAGCTCGGTCATCACCTTGCGCGCCCATTCGCTTTCGGTACCGACGACGATGCGATCCGGGTGCATGAAGTCGTCGACCGCAGCGCCTTCCTTCAGGAATTCGGGGTTCGAGACCACGTCAAACTCGATTTGTACGCCGCGCTGCTGAAGTTGTTCGGCGACGGTAGCGCGCACCATGTCGCCCGTGCCTACAGGCACGGTCGACTTGTTGACGATGATGGTGGGGCGTTCCATCAGGCTGCCGATCTGGCGAGCCACTTCAACGACATAGCGCAGGTCTGCGGAGCCGTCTTCGCCTGGCGGGGTGCCAACGGCGATGAAAAGAAGATCCGAATGCGCCATGGCATCGGAAAGCTGTGTAGTGAAGTGCAGACGCTTGGCTTCGAAGTTCTCGGTCACGACGGTCTCGAGGCCTGGCTCATAGATCGGCAGGATGCCTTTCTTGAGGTTCTCGATCTTCTTGGGGTCGACGTCGACGCAATGGACGGTGTTGCCCATCTCCGCGATGCATGCGCCGGTGACAAGTCCGACGTAGCCGGTTCCAATAACTGTGATGTGCATGAAGAGGTCCTCTCCTTGAAGCTAAGCCATTGCGTCAACCGCCATGCCAACTGGGCACGGCGGTAGGGTTCGTGGTGGGGCAGGCCGTATCCGACCGAGCAGATCAGTAGATGTTTCGCGAGAACAGCGTAAAAGGCGTTTTTATAAGAATCTTGAGGTCCAGCCACAGCGACCAGTTGTTGATGTACGCCAGGTCCTGCTCGACGCGCTGCTGCATCTTTTCCAGCGTTTCGGTCTCGCCACGGTGGCCGGTGACCTGAGCCAGGCCGGTGATGCCGGGCTTGATTCGGTGACGCGCCATGTAGGCGAGGATCTTGTCGCTGTAGAAATCGTTATGGGTCACGGCGTGCGGGCGAGGGCCAACCAGCGACATCTCACCGCGCAGCACGTTGAACAGCTGCGGCAGTTCGTCGATGGACGTACGGCGGATAAAGCGCCCGACTGGTGTCACGCGGTCATCGTTGCGCGTTGCCTGCTTGACCACGTTGTCATCGTGCACACGCATGGAGCGGAATTTGAAAATCTGGATCACTTCACCGTTCCAGCCGTGCCGTGGCTGGCGGAAGAAGACCGGGCCAGGCGACGACAGCTTCACCGCTATTGCGGTCCCGATCAGCAACGGGCTGAGTGCCAGGATGGCCAGCAGCGCGATGCTGCGGTCGATCAGGCCTTTGCTGAACACGGCCGCCGGGTGAGAGCTGAGTGGCGCCTCGTTCAGATAGATCGCCGGTAGCTGCTCGATCTGCCCCATGGACTGGTTGAGAAGCGGCATGTTGCCAAAGTCAGGCACCCATACCACGTCCACACTCATGTCCAGAAGACCGAGGTAGAGCTGCTCGATGCGCGCCATCTCTTCCAGGGTCACGGCGATGTATACGCGGCGTACCCCGTACTGTTCAGTGATCTCACGCAGGTTTGGCAGGTTGCCGAGCACGGGGAAGCGGCCGTCACGGGTATGGTCTTCTTCAGCGGAAGGCACCATCCCCATCAGCGGAATGCGGTTGGACGAATGGAGGCGCTCGGCCAGGTCATAGGCACGCGGGCTGCTGCCGACGATGATGGCAGTACGTTCGCGGTTCAGCCGGCGTGCGTGAAGCATCGCGATGTAGCGCAGCGGCACGAACGCAATGGCTTGAGCAACGAAGCCTAGCAACGCCCATTTGATGATGATTTCGGTCGCGAACAGATTAACGCTCGCACTGGCATAGACGATGACGGCAAGACCCGCCAGAAGGGTAGCCCAGCCTCCGGCCAGGTGTAGCAGGCCGGATACGTAGCTGTAGCGCTTGTGATATACGCGCATCAGCATGTAGGCCGGTACCGAGCCGAGCACTGTGAGTGCGATCAGAAGCCGGTACTCCGTTGGGACAACACCGAAGCGGTCGATCACGAGGTAGCAAAGCACTGCGCTGACCAGCGTGATACCGCACAACCATTGACTCCAGAACGTGAGGCCATGGCGATTGGCCGCAGGATTGGTACGTGGAGCAATCATTGAAGCGCCTCCTGGCAGATTTGCTGTCGAGTCTTGAGGGTTGAAGCGAGGCTCCAGCAAAACGGAGCCGTAGTGCCGGTACTCTGAGCAACGGCATAAATGAATTTCGCGTTTTCGGAGCTGTGCGACGCGGCACGCGAAGCGGCCTTCAGGATTCGTGCACGGTCCTCAACGGACAGGTCGGCCCACGCCCGCAAACCGATCTGGGCAAGTTCGCGGTCGACCTCATGGTGACCACCTCCCGTATCGATGGCGCGTTCCAGCGCATGACTGAACGACGCATCGACTTCGCCGAGTTGCCATTTCGCATAGACCATACGTACCCACGTCCAGGGCCAATCAGGCCGCGCCTCCAGTGATCGTTCAAAAGCCATACGGGCAGCGACCATGTCGTCATGGTCGGGCGCCGCGTCTCTGTTCCAGGCATAAACCCGACCGAGTCGGTCGAGGTATTCACCATTGGCGACCGGGTATGAATCGGACGCCTCGAGCGCGGCTTCTTGGGCTTTTGTTCGCGCGCTTTCTGAAGGAGCTTCCTTCAGCGTTTCCCAGTACTGCAGATACCGCTCTGCGCGGTAGCTGGCGATCCCTGCCTTAAGCATCGAGAATGCGAGCCCCGCAATGACGAGGGCGCCAATCAGCCCAGCGATCGCGGCAAAGCGATAACGCGGCGGCAAGTTGGTCGTCGACACTTGCGAAGTTCGTGATTCGCTGACACTGATCTCCATGTCTGGTTCCCGAAATTCGTCCGTAATGTGATTTTTCCGACAAAAACTGCCCGTTATTCCGCTGATCGGTAGGGAATGTCAGCAGAGTCTCGAAGGCAGATGAACGCTGTATGTTGCCGGTGAATTGCACCGACGAGCGGGCACTTGGGGTCAGTGCGCCAGGTATTTGGAAGCGGAGGCCTGGCGAGGCCTCCGTGTCCTTTGCGAGGCGCATGCTGCCGAAGGAATGTCGGCGGATGCCTCGCTGAATGGGCCACACTACCCGCGTGTCGAGCGGTGCGGCCGAGCGGCTGTCAAGCCTTGGCTTCGCTGTACCCGTGGTGGTCGTAATAGCCGACGTACTTGCCGTACTTGGCGGCTTTCTTGATGTCCACCTGGTTCAGGATCACGCCGGTGATCGAGGCATTGTTCTGCAGGAGCTGACCAATGCTGCGCTGTACCAACGGTATCGATGTCGCCTCGGACTTGACGACGTAGACCACGGAGTCCGCGATCGTCGACAGCAGAACCGAGTCGCTCACCGCCTGGCTTGGCGGGGAGTCGATGATGATACGCTCGTAATGACCTTTCGCCATTTCCAGGAATTTGGCGAAACGCGGCGAGGCCAGCAGCTCCAGCGGGTTCGGTGGTACGACGCCTGCCGGAAGGATATCGATGCTGCCCACGGTACGGATGCAGTCGTCGGCCTTCGCGGTGCCTGCCATGAGGTTCGCCAGGCCCGGAGTACCGGCCGGGAAGTCGAACGCCTTGGCGATGGTCGGACGGCGCATGTCCGCATCGATCAGCAGTACCTTGTGCAACTGGCCCATCGCGAACGCCAGGTTGGCTGCAACCGAGCTCTTGCCTTCGCCAGGAACCGACGAGGTAACAACCACGACCTGCTTGGGACTGTTCATGTCCGCCAGCGTCATGCTTGTCCGGATCGTCCGCACCGCTTCGCAGAAGCGTTTGTCCTCGCCCTTCTCGAACAGGTGCTGAACCTGCTTGGCCTGCTTGCGGTTGACCAGCGGCAGGATGCCCAGTACCGGCAGGTTGAGCTTGCTTTCGATGTCGTCCGTGCTCTTGAACGTATTGTTGAGTACGTCCAGCGCCAGCGCTGCGATGATGCCGATGATCAGCGACAACGCGAACGCGACTGCGATGATCAACTGCTTGTTCGGCGCGGCAGGTTTGACTGGCGGGATGGCCTTGTCAACGATACGGGCATTGGTGGAGCCCATATCAGCGGTGGCAGCCGTCTCACGCAAGCGCGTCATGAAGGTGTCGTAGAGCTGGCGGTTGCTGTCCACATCACGCTGCAGTTCGCGCAGCTTGAACTCTTTGCGGGAGATGTCCTGAATCTGGTCCTTGTTCTTGTTGAACGAGGCGCGCAGGGACTGTTCGTTGGCGGCGGCCAGCTGGTAGTTACGCTCGATGCCGGCGACGACCTGCTCCACTTGAGCCTTGAGGCTTGCGGTGGCAGCGCTGAGCTCCGTACGAGCAGCGACCATTGCAGGGTGGCGATCACCATAGCGACGAGAGACTTCTTCCACCTGAGCGCGGGCACGTGCCTGTTCAGCCTTGAACTGCTGAATCAGCGGATGGCCCAGTACCGCTGGCACGCTGGCCAGACGTTCCCAGCCCAGGCTCTCCATGCGACGAACCTGATCATACTGGCTCTGCGCTTCAGCGCGCTGGCGGGCTGCGTCGATCATGCGGTCGCCGGTCAGGGACAGCTCGTTGGCGCTGATGGTGGATACACCGCCGACATCGACCAGGCCTTCAGCTTCGCGGTAGGCCTGGAGACGGTCCTCGGCTGCCTGCAGTGAAGCGCGCAGCTCGGTCAGGCGACCATTCATCCAATTCGATGACGACATCGACATTTCCATCTGCGCTTCGAGCTGGCTGTCGATGTAGTTCTGCGCGATGGAGTTGGCTGCAGCGGCGGCGCTCAGGCTGTCACCCATGTCCACCGAGATGTAGACCAATTGGCTCTTGCCTTCGATGGTTGCGCTGGTGCGTGCCATGAGGTTGTTGACGACCTGGTCGAAGATCTCCGCTTCGGTCGCTGCCTTGTTGGCGCCAAACTCGTCATCGCTGAACAGGTTGCGGACCCAGCTCACGATGGCCGAGAAGTCGATCAGCGGCGCGGGTTGCTGACGCGGATCGAGGTCCGGGTGCTCGGTCAGGTTCAGCTCCCGCACAACGCGTTCGGCTACACCGCGGCTTTTGATCAGGCCGAGCTGCGTTTGCAGATACTCGCTGATCTGGTTGCCGGCGTCATAGGTCGGCTGGAAATTGATCACCTGGTTGTTGCGGCTTTCGATCATCACCGAGCTGGTGCCGCGATAGGTCGGCGCCATGCTCATGACCACCAGAGCGGCCAGCATGGTGATGATTGCTACGAGCGACAGGATGCTGAACTTGCGGGACCAGATGGCTCGCCAGATACGCTTGAGGTCGATGTAGTCGCTATCGTCCTCGGACGATTGCACCTGCCACGGCAGGTCGGTGCGAACTGGGCTGTTCATCAAAAGAATCCCTGCTCGATAGTAATGGTGTCGCCGGGCGATACCTGGCTGCTAAGGGTGGCTTTCTCGATCTTGCGATCGGAGTCCGACCCACGAATGATGGTGATTCGCTTGGTGGACGCACGCTCGGTCAAGCCGCCGGCCAGCGCAATGGCGCGGTCCAGGGTCAAGCCAGGCTGATACGGATAGCCACCGGGCGCTTTCACTTCGCCACTGATGTAGAACTCGCGATAAGTGATGACGCTGACCGATACACGAGGATCGACCAGGTACCCTTTCTGCAGTTCTTCGGTGATCAGGCGCTGGATCTGCCCAGGCGTTTTGCCCTTGGCATCGATCTCGCCAATAAAGGGATAGGTAAAGGTGCCAGCGTCGTTGAGTCGGATCTCGTCATAGCTGAGATCGGGCTCACCGAAAACGTTGATTTTTAGAATATCGCCGGAACTTAACTTGTACTGAGCATTAGCGTGGCCGTAGCCCGCCAGGCACATCATGAACAACAGCGATAGCGCACGAATGACGGTTTTCGCAGACATAAGATCATTCCCTCCTTGACGGGTGTCTCCCAATAGAACCGGCGAAACTCAGACCGGGTTAGAAGGACCGCCTTTGCGGTCCTTCGTTCCCAAAAACGGTCAGAGACTGAGCGCGACGCCCAGTGTGTAGATGTTGCGTTTGTAGTTGCGGAAATCGACGTTCGAGTCGTTGTCCAGGTGGCGATAGCCAAGCGTTACGTCCACCCAGCGTACGGGCGAGTAGGTGACACCTGCGCTATAGGCAGTCAGATCGTCATCACGACCGGAGCTTTTGTACTCGCGATCGGCAACGCGATATTCCAGTTCGGTGCTGATGAACGGGGACCATTCGTGTTTCCAGCCCAGCGCGGTGGTTTGAGTGCGCACGGTGCTCGCGCCGCTATCACCTTCGTCAAACGCGCGACGGCTCGTCAGGCGGAACGTGGAATAGGTGCGCGGGCTATAGGCTACGCCGACTTCCCACATGGGGGTCGTGTAGTCGGTTCGCGTGCTGCTGTCGAAGTTCTTGCGCTGCGCACCCAGGCGAACGGTGCCCGAGGTCTTCGCGGTCGCGTCCCACGTCGCACCACCCAGAATCGCGTAGTTAGTGCTGTCGCGACGTGCCGAGCTCAACTTGTAGTCGTAGTCGGTGATACGGCCTTCGAGCAGCGTACGAGTACGCGCGCCCAAGCGGTGGTACCAGACAGTGTTGAACTGTGTGCTATCGAATTCGCGATCATCGTTAAGGCCCCCGCCGTTGTAGTAGCGACGGGCCTCGTAATTGGCGCCAAACTCCAGTTGGTTCTGTGCTTCGCGCGCACCGAAAGTGTATGTCGCACCCGCCAGAGCGCGGCTGTACTTGTCGTTCTCGTCCGTCGACTGGACGATGTATTCGGTGCTGTTATCACCGTCGACGGGATTGTCGTTCATCCAATAGAACTTATCCGCAACGTCTTCGACACGATGGTATTGGAGGTTCCAATCCAGACGGTGACGGGAGGTAAACTCCATGACGCTACGCAGGACCAGATGGTGATCCGTATTGGTCGCTTTTGAATCGGAGTGGTAGATGTCCCGATTGAGACTGTACTCGAGCTGGTAGGCGCTGTTGCGGTCTTCGGCGCTAAGCAGGAAGGTCGGGTTGATCGACGTAATCCATGAGGACGTCTTGTCGTCGCGCCGAGCCCGGATGTTATCGTCGTAAGACTCGCTGACCTGCAGGGTGGGTGTGAACTCGAAGCCCTGAATGTTCATGCTCGCAGGTTCGATGGCCATTGCGTTGGCCGAGACGGTGCCGACAACAGAGGCGGCGAGTAACTTGGGTAACTTCATCTGTTGAATCCGTTCTAATTAATTGGAAAGTGTTGGCATGGCTCGGGACGTCAGCTCGCGCTGGCCGTCGTGCGTACTGCAGAGCCGCCACCGGATCCACCTGCGGGAAGTGCCACATCCTGCCCCGTGCCGAAGCGTGACTCGCGGCCGCCAGCGGCGGTCGGTTGTTCTTCGGTCAGCGCGGCAACTACGAGCTCGAGTTGGTCGGGCGCCAGGCTGGCTATGACCTCGATAATCTCGTTTAGTTGATCCGGTGCTGCTGCAAATGCGGCCTTCGCCACAACTACAGCCTGGTCAGGATATAGGGTTACCGCAGCGCCGACGATTTCCGCCGCATTTCCACCGCATCTCACGACCCAGTCGGTCACGGTACGTTCGAGTGCCGCGGCATCGGCATTCTTCGGTACGAACGCTTCGGCAGGCTGTTCGCATTGGACTACCGGTTCGGTGGTCTGGGCGAACACGTGGCCTGCAGAAAGGGCCATGCTTACAGCGACGGCGAATACGGTTTTACGCATGATCAACATCCTTTTTGTCTGACGGCTGCTGTTGGCGCACTTGCCTTTTCGGCTGCCAGAAGTCCGGAAGCGCGACTTCGACAGCGGAGTGGCCAAAAGGTGCCCTTCGGCACGCTACCGCCCATGGGCCAACTTCCAGAGGCGATACAAGCAACTGCGCTCCGCGATGGCGGGCCGCAGGGAATCCAATACTCGATTAAATGCTGTCAACGTCAGGCTGACAGGCTCAACAATGGGGCGGCTGTGTATGGGGCCGCTCGGAACGGGGCTGCAGCAGGCGAATACGCGAGCATGTTCATCAGGAGCGCGACACGCTGCGTACCATTCGTCGCCCGGAACAGTGCGTCGACATTCCGCTCCAATCCTTCCTGGCGCGCATTAGGCGCCGATGACCGCTCGCTGAACGTGGCGCAGCGCGCGCGAATGCCCGTAATGAGCTCATCGCTGACGGGGCACGGTTGGCCATTGAACGCCACTACGCGCGCGACACCACGCGTTGCACGGACCGTGGACCAATTGGTTTCAGCGGCGAGGTGAACGAAGACGTAGCCAGGAAAGAGTGGCTTGGAAGCAGCCAGAGCCCGAACGGCGTCCGCTGCCGGGACACGGGGGCAGTAGGTCTCGAATGATTGCCGTGTCAGATGTTCCAGTGCGCGCATCTCCTGACGCGGCTTGCACTGGACGACATACCAGGCCCATTCGGCATTGGCCGAAGATCGAAACATAAGCACTCCTTGCACTGTTACTGCTCGTCGAGGACGTGGTCCCGATGAAAGCCTGAATCGCACAGGCCTGTTCCATGGGTGCTGTGACCACTTCGCGAAATCGAAAGTTCACGGTTTGGAAATGTGGCATCGCGCACGTGGCAATGCTCTTCGGCTTGCAGCGGGCAGTGGGAACAATCGAGGGGGAGGCAGAAAGCGCGTCCGTGTGCGGTTGGGGCGCGAGCCGCGGAAGTCGTAGGAAGGCCATGAGCCACTATGTCGCACGTGGATCTACTGATGTGAAAAAGAATTTTCTGACGAGCGGAGCACATTCGATGGAGAACGGTCTGAGCGACGGCCTGTCGAAGATGTTGCCCGCGAGGTCGCGGTCAGAGTATCGGGCCTCAATAGCCGTCACCGTCGTGTCATCCCACTTCATAAGGAATGACTGAGTCCCTAGCCGTCCTACCAGACGCCGCGATTCTATGATGGTCTTTCAAGGAAGGTTGCCATGCAGAAAATCTACGCCGTAGTGCTTACCTATAACCGCAAAGAATTGCTCGAACGTTGCCTCAAGGCCGTATACGCGCAAACGCACAGATGCGACGGCGTCATCGTTGTGGATAATGCCAGTACTGACGGCACCGAGCAGATGCTTGCTGAAGCCGCATTCCCAGGGCTCAAGTTCTACGTGCTGTCGAAGAACATTGGTGCGGCCGGAGGCTTCAATGCAGGCTTCCGTCTCGCCTATCAGGCGGGTGCCGATTATGTCTGGATGATGGATGACGACGTCATTCCCGATCCCGACGCACTCGAGCAGCTGATGAACGCCGAAACGATGCTCAAGCGAAAGGAAGTCGAGCATTCCTTCGTACTTTCTACGGCGTTCACCGAAGAAGGCGAAGTTACCAACGCACCTGCCTGCGATTCTCGTCTGAATAAGGTGGGGTATGAGCGTTGGCCCGCATTGGTCGAGCACGGCCTAGTGCCGGTGGCTCGCGCGACATTCGTTTCGATCCTGGTGCCCCGGGCAAGCCTCACCGAGTACGGCGTGCCGATGGCGGGCATGTTCATCTGGGGTGAGGATTCCGAATACACCATGCGCATCAGCCGCAAATCTCCCGGTTTTCTGGTCGGCGCAAGTAAAGTCCAGCATTTGCGTCAAAAGAGCGGGACCCTAAGTATCCTGACCGAGGAGAATCCAGCGCGAATCCGCTACCACCGCTATCACGTCCGCAACCAGATATTTGTGCTGCGCAAGTACGGACGCAAGGCCAAGGTATGCACATTCATCTGGGGAAAATTGAAACTGACCGCCCGGCTCATGTTCCGAGGCCAGTTTGGCAAGGCATCCGTTGTGCTGCATGGGTTGGTATCGAGCATTGGCTTCAACCCTGCTGTCGATGCAGCCGACGCACCGATCGAGACTCTGGGGATTACGGTGCGCTCGCCTTTTCAGCCAGTCATCAATGAAAAGCCCGCTAATGACGAGCAGCCTCAGGTCGTCGGGATGCTGCAAGGCGCCTGACGCGCTCATGTGACCGGCGGCATTGCCGCCGGGGTGCTTGGCGGCACGTGTGGTTCATGAGCAGGTACAAAAAAGGGAGCCTTCCGGCTCCCTTTTTCATTTCCGCCTGCTTAGAACAGCGGGTCCGTACGCTCCGAGATCAGCGGCCATGCCGCGTCCTTGTCGGAGATGGTCGTAACGGGCAGCGGCCATTCGATGCCCAGCTGCTCATCGTTGTAGCGCAGTCCGCGTTCGGCGGCCGGCGTGTACGGAGCGGAAACCAGGTAGCTCACTTCCACGTCATCCGTCAGTGTCTGGAACGAATGCGCGAAGCCTGGCGGAACGTACAGCTGATGCATGTTGCTATCTGTCAGCTCGAACGCCTGGTGTTTCAGGTACGTCGGCGAATCCTCGCGGATATCCACGATGATATCGATGATCGCGCCACGCAGGCAGCGGATCAGCTTGGCCTCGGCGTTCGGTCTCAGCTGATAGTGCAGGCCGCGCAGAGTGCCTTTATGAGCGGATACCGACATGTTCTGCTGAACGAACTGCGTAACCATGCCGTGCTTGGCGAACTCCTCCTGGCACATGGTGCGCGCGAAGAATCCGCGGTCATCACCACGCTTTTCCAGCTCGATGAGCCAGGCATCCTTGAGTTCTGTCTGATGGAATTTCATCGAATCTCTCCGTTGATGCCCGCAATCAGCGGGCGAACATGCGTTCTTGCTCGGCGTAGAGCGTATCGACAAGGCGGCCGCTTGGGATGACTACGTCATCAAAGGTCAGCGGCTTGTCTTTCGGCACGCCATGCTTGAGCGTGCAGCCCAGGGCGAGGCCAACTGGCAACAGGTTTTCGGCACGTACTGCGTCCATGTTCTCGGCAACGCCGTACACCTCATAGCCACCGAAATCCTGGATGGTCTCGCCCTCGGCGAGATCTTTCTTGGCAACGGCGATGACACCCACTTTCGGGCCACCATCCGGTGTCAGAACCGGGTCCTGGAACAGGACGGCGCGGGCGACGGATGTCGGGACTTCGAAGTGGCACAGGTGGTAGGGCGTGTAGAAGCAGTAATACGGCCCTTTGCCCAGCTTGTAGAGTTCCAGGTAGTGACGCTGACGAGCGTTCTCGATAGTACCCAGGACGAAAACGCCTGGGCCTGGGCGCGCACCTACCACGTAGTCGACGATGCCTGGGCCGTTCGGGTCGATGTGCTCTTCGAACGCCTGCACGGTTTGCTCGATCGGAACGAGGGGCGCACCCGGGTCGCCGCCCGAGAAATCCGGGCCGATCATGCCGCGACGCGCTACTTGCATGCCAGTGCCGTTGGCAACGATGGCCTGCTCGAAAGAGATCTTCGTGCCGTCCGCGAAGGATGCCACCATCGCAGGCTTCTGGCCCCAGCGTTTGGCAAATGCTTCCTGGGTAGTCGGGTTGCGGTAAGGGTCATGCAGGCCCTTGATGTTGCCGCACAGAATGGGACGAACGCCGATGCCGGCGGCGAAACGGTACAGGTTCATCTGCACGCCAGGCTGGTCGCCGTCCGAGAAGGTATAGACCACGCCTGCGGCATCCGCCTTCGCCTTGAGGATCGGGCCGATCGTGCCGTCGAGTTCGGCGTTCATCTGGACGACATGCTTGCCGGTTTCGATGGCGGCAAGGATGGCGTGCGCGGCGAACTCGATGGAGCCGGTCACTTCGATGATGGCGTCCAGGCCATCGGCTTTCGCCAGTGCAACGGCATCTTCGGTTACCGCTGGACGTCCTGCGGCGATGGCTGCTTCAAGCTCGGCCTGTGTTTCGCAGCGGACCGGCTCGATGCCAGCCTGGTCATATACGCCGAAAGCGGGCGCGATGTTGCGGTTGGCAACCGCGCACAGCGTCATGCCGGGCGTGGAAGTCAGAATCTGGAGTGCGATGCCGCTGGCCTGGAAACCAGCGCCGATCATGCCGACGCGAATCGGTTTGCCTTCTGCCTGACGGCGGGCGAGGGCGGTATCGACAATTATCATGAAGCCTCCTTGGGCGTCTTGAATCCATGTCCACCGCAAAAGAAAGCCAGGGGAGAGCGTCGACGCTACTGGAGTGAAATCCTGCAGGATCGGCGCGACGCCTGGCCGGGTTCCGCGCGGGGGAGCAACGGTTACAACGAAAAGCGAAGGAGTACCCTGATCTGGCTAGCGGCGCGACCGGGTACTCGGAACAGGGTCAGTTCTGCCAGGTCTTCCAGGGCGCTTTGCCCGTTTCCCATAGCCCTTCGAGCACCATCTTGTCGCGCAGCGAGTCCATGCTCTGCCAGTAGCCGTCGTGGATGTAGCTGCCCAGTTTGTCCTGCGCAACCATGCGATCCATGGGCTCGTTTTCCCACGTCGTCTGGTCGTCATCGATCAGCTCGAAGACTTCCGGTTCGCATACAAAGAAGCCACCGTTGATCAGGCCGCCATCAGTGGCGCCTTTTTCGCGGAAGCCTTCGACGTGCTTGCCGTTCTCGCTCAGACGCAGCGAGCCGTAGCGGCCTGGCTGAACGACGGCGGTGAGGGTGCACCAGTTATTCGACGCGCGGTGGCTTTCGATGAGGTGCGGGATGTTCACATCGCTCACACCGTCGCCGTAGGTGAGGCAGAACGGCTCGTTGCCCAGTACATGACGGGCGCGCTTCAGACGGCCACCGGTCATGCTGTCCGGGCCGGTATCGAGTACGGTCACGCGCCAATCTTCATTGGTCGCCTGCAGCCAGTCGATATGCCCGGTCTTCAGATCGATCGTGTAGTCGGTTTGAGTGCCACGGTAGTTGAGGAAGTAGTTGCGGATATAGTCGACCTTGTAGCCGCCAAGCACGACGAAGTCCTTCATCCCGTGCTGCGCGTACATCTTCATGATGTGCCAAAGGATCGGGCGACCGCCCACTTCGACCATCGGTTTAGGACGAATGGACGTTTCTTCGCTCAGCCGGGTGCCAAAGCCACCCGCAAAGATTGCGACTTTCATGTTTGCCTTCCATGTACGAAGTTATCGGAGGGGGAAGGGGCCGTGGGCCGACCCCTTGTTGCTACCGCACGCGCGCTGGCTTATTGCCAGACGAGTTCTTCGGACAGCCGACCCTCTCCGATGTGGCCCTGCAGGACATGCAGGCGCATCAGGGGCGAAGTCCGGAACTGGCTATCGGAGAACTTCATGCGCTTCAAGCCTTCGATCAGGCCCTGGATGGAGTCGTCCAGCGTCATGATTGGCTGGTGGTTCGGCGCAAGCTCCTTGAACAGGCCGAAATCGACCTGGTAGGAACGGCTATCGACCGGTGCATCGGTGTTAATGCTGACGGTGGTGCCTGGAACGGCAGCAGCGACGGCATTGGCCAGGTCGCGAACCTGGTGGTTGCGCTCGTTGTTGCCGGTGTTGATGCGCAGGTAACGGCCACCGTTGTCGGCAGGACGTTGAACAGCCCAGTCAATGGCCCGGGCCATGTCCTTGACGTCGATCAGCGGGCGCCAGGGGGAGCCGTCGCTGAGTACGGTGATCTTGCCTTCGCTCAGTGCGCAGGCGACGAAGTCGTTGAGAACCAGGTCGAGACGCAGGCGATCGGACATGCCGCACGCTGTAGCGAAACGCAGGCAGGTGATGACCATGTCGCCGGGGATATCGGCCAGTTGGTCTTCAGCGCCGATCTTGGATTTGGCATACGCAGTGATCGGGGCAACTTCGTCGCGCTCGGTGCGCGGGCCGCCGAGCGCAACGCCGTAAACGCTGCAGCTCGACGCGAAGACAAAGTTCTTCACACCGGCCTCGGCCGAAGCCTTGGCGATGCTCACGACAGCGTTCTGGTTGATGTCTGCAGTCACGTCGGCGAAGCGGCTGCCCATGGGGTCGTTGGAGACCGCCGCAAGCTCGACTACCGCGTCATAGCCCTGCAGGCGCTCGGCTGTGAGTTCGCGGACGTCGCCGTAGAATTGCTCGTCCAGCAGGCGCTCGGGGAGCATGCCGGAGCCAGTTAGGCAGTGACCGAAATAGGCGTTGTCGAAACCGTGGAGAATGGCGTCAGGGTGCTTTTCAGCCAGCTCCTTCACTACGGAAGGACCGACATAACCCATATTGCCGACGATAAGAATCTTCTTCACTGAGAGGGCCTCCTTGCGCCTGCGCCTGTGGCGCTATATTCGGTGGGTCTTCCCACCCCTCGGATGGATAGGAAGTTTGGGTAATTAGTTCCTGAGACGCGACGAGCGGGACAGGAATCGCTGCCTGGACGGTTTTGTCTGTGGGTGTCCTGAAGGCTCGGTTATGACAAGCGACTTTGCGAATTGATCGGCGGTATCGGAAAATTTTTTCCAAGTGTGACGTGGTGGCGCTCTAGACCGGGCATGTCGGAGCCCAAATCCAGGGTGCTTGCACCGTGAGGGCCCATCACTGGCGGCGTATACCGTGCAAGCGAAGCTTCCGATAAAGGGTATTGCGGCTGATGCCCAGCCGCTGGGCGACATTGCTCATGTGCCAATGCTCTTCCTCCACCACAGCGAGTAGCGTCTGCCGTTCGGCACTGGCTAACGGCGTGATCTGACTAACCGGTTCCCTCTGAAGTGACAGCACGTGCGAGACATCGTCAGCTGTCACCACCCCTGAATCACAGAGCGCGACAAGGGTGCGCAACGCGGTTTTCAGCTGACGTACATTGCCAGGCCAGGGTTGCCGGGCCATTAATGCACGTGCATCTGGGGCCAACTGCAGGGCCGTACCCATCGCTTCCCGTTCGAACAGCGCCTGGATGAGAGGAACCTTGTCAGCCCATTCACGGAGCGAAGGCAGCGTCAACGTGAAGCCGGCCAGTCGATAGAGAAGGTCTGTGCGGAAGGTGCCTTGGCCGGCGGCCGCATGGAGGTCCTGGTGGCTGGCGCAGATGACTCGAACGTCGATCGCGCGTGGATGGCCGCCACCGAGCGGAACGACCTGTCGCTCTTCGAGCACACGGAGCAGGCGCGTTTGGAGTGCAGGGGGCATATCGCCTATTTCGTCGAGAAAAAGGATACCGCCATGCGCCTGCTCCAGCTTTCCCACCATTCCCTCCTTGCGGGCGCCAGTAAAGCTACCACCGCGGTAGCCGAACAGTTCGCTTTCAATCAGCGCCTCCGGTATCGCCGCACAGTTGATCGCTACGAAGGGTTGCTTTGCACGGCTACTGGCGGTGTGAAGCGCTGCGGCGAATGCTTCCTTGCCAGTGCCCGTTTCGCCGTGCAGGAAAACGGAAACATCACGCTCAAGAACGCGCAGCGCCTGCTCGAAGCGTTTACGTAGCGCGGGATCTTCGAGACAGAAGTCAGCGGCGAGACGGCGCGGAATCGTGTTCGCAGCCGGTCTTGAAACCTTGCGTGGAAAGCGCAGCTGCGCATGAAACGTGCGGCCATCCGTCAGCTGGATGGGCCAGGCCTGGCCTGCGTACGTGTGTGCCCGTGCAGCCAGCTCTTCGAGCGTGAGGCCAATCAGCTGGGCAGAGTGTTGATTGACCAGCGTTGAGCGGTCCGCTCCTAGTAGGGTAAGCGCGGCATCGTTTGCAGATGTAATGACGCCCGCGTCGTCCAAATGAATCAGCCCTTCGCCGAGCAATCCGACGAAGCCTGGGTCCGGGTGCAGACGAAGCAGGTAGCTGCGTGGATCATGTTGCAGGAAATAGCAGCTTTCGATGAGCTTGGCCGACAGATTGGTCAGCGCCATCGCGTGAAAGCGTGCCTGCGGTGTTTCGGATAGGCGCGCAGACGACACATTGAGCACCGCGAGCACGTTACCGGTGCTATCGAAAATCGGGCTTGCAGTGCAGGTGAGGCCGGCGTGCCGCCCACGGAAATGCTCTGCGCGATGGATCGTGACCTGCTTTCGCTCGACGAGGCACATGCCAACGCCGTTCGTGCCTTCGCATTCTTCGCGCCAGACGGCGCCGAGCCAGAGGCCGGCCTGCTGGAATGCCGTGCGTTCAGCATCGTTGTACACGCTGTCGATCACCACGCCGCGCGCATCCGTCAGCAACACCACATGGCCGTCCCGACCAAGTTGCTGATGAAGACTGTTCATTTGCCAACGAGCGACCGCAATCACGTGCTCAAGGGGTGCACGGTGTTCGTTCAGGCGAGGGTGTTCGATGACGCATGGGGCCTGGCCCGTGCCGGGATCAAGTTGATGCAGATCTACGCAGCGCTGCCATGAGCGGGTGATGGCGGGGTCGACTGCATTCGGATCGCATCGGGTCAGGCCGTGCACGGCCTGCAGGACATGGTGCGCGTGTGCGCTGATCAGAGCGGATGACATTCTTGTTGTTCTCCCGGCACGTGCAACGGTGGGCCGTCCTGACAGCCTAGATGAAAAGCCATAAACGCGCCGGGCGTGACAGTTTGTCATCCGTGACACACCACATGCGTGACAGTTGCTGCGATGCCTGTGGTGAGCATTCCGGGAAAACCGCTCTGCAGCGGGCACCTGCAGAAAGTGGCGCGCGCCTTGCTGGGGAGGTGCAGGCAGGCGCGTTGCCGAGCGCGACGTACGGCGCGTGGTCGGGCACTACAACAACAAGAACGGAGAACACCAATGAACATCGCAGTCGAAACCCCTCCCGCATTGCAAACACCAACGCAAGAGTTGGCGCACTGGGTCGACGCGCTTGGCCAGCGACTGGCTGAGCACGATCTGGATGGCACGCTCGAATTGTTCGCCGAGGAGTGCTACTGGCGCGATCTGGTTCTGTTCAGCTGGAACCTTGTCACGCTTGAAGGCAAGCCGGCCATTCGTGACATGCTCGAAGCGCGGCTGGAAGCCACCCGTCCGGAGCGCTGGCGTCTTGAGGGAGAGGCGACCCTCAAGGACGGCGTGCTTGAAGGGTGGATCAGCCTGGAAACCGAGGTGGCGCGCGGCAAAGGCTACGTCCGTCTCAAGGATGGTCAATGCTGGACGCTCCTGACCGCCATGCGTGAACTCAAGGGACATGAGGAACCGACAGGGCGTCGTCGCCCCATGGGCGCGGTGCACGGGCACGGTCATGCCGACAAGCGCAATTGGCTCGAACGTCGCCGCGACGAAGAAGCCTCACTTGGAATCACGACGCAGCCCTATTGCCTGATCATCGGCGGCGGGCAGGGCGGGCTGGGACTGGGCGCCCGGCTCAAGCGTCTGGGTGTGCCAACCCTCATTGTGGACAAGGCCGAGCGTCCAGGCGATCAGTGGCGCGGCCGATACAAGTCACTCTGCCTGCACGATCCGGTCTGGTACGACCATATGCCGTATCTGCCTTTCCCCGATCATTGGCCGGTGTTCACCCCAAAAGACCAGATTGGCGACTGGCTGGAGATGTACACGAAGGTCATGGAACTCAATTACTGGCCACGAACGGAGTGCGTGAAGGCGAACTACGATGCGGACGCTGGCCAATGGACCGTCGAGGTTGAGCGTGACGGCGAGCGGCTGATGCTGCAACCGACGCAATTGATCCTGGCGACCGGCATGTCGGGCGTGCCGAACGTACCCCAATACCCTGGTGCGGACCGTTTCAAGGGGCAGCAGCATCACTCGAGCCGGCACTCGGGGGGCGATGCATGGCGCGGCAAGCACGCTGTAGTGATCGGGTCGAACAACTCGGCGCACGACATCTGCGCTGATCTTGTGGAGAACGGAGCCGACGTCACGATGGTCCAGCGCTCCAGTACCCACATCGTGCGCTCGGACACGCTCATGGAAGAGGTCTTTGGCCCCCTTTATTCCGAGGACGCGTTGGAGCAGGGCGTGACGACGGACAAGGCGGACATGCTCTTCGCGTCGATTCCCTACAAAGTCATGCCGACATTCCACAAGCAGGCATTCGAGGCGGTGAAAGCGCGTGACAAGGACTTCTACGATCGGTTGACCAGCGCGGGCTTCATGCTCGACTTCGGTGACGACGATTCCGGCCTGTTCATGAAATATGTGCGGCGCGGCTCGGGGTACTACATCGATGTCGGTGCGTCGGAGTTGATCGCCAACGGCACCATCAAGCTCAAGAGCGCGCCAGGGCTGGGTGTGGATCATCTCGAAGAAGCTGCGGTAGTGCTCTCCGATGGCACGCGTCTGCCGGCTGATCTCGTCGTCTACGCCACAGGCTATGGTTCGATGAACGGATGGGCCGCCAGTCTGATCTCGCAGGAGGTAGCGGATAAGGTGGGGCGCTGTTGGGGGCTGGGCTCTGGCACAACCAAGGATCCGGGGCCCTATGAGGGCGAGCTACGCAATATGTGGAAGCCTACGCAGCAGGAAAACCTGTGGTTTCACGGCGGGAATCTGCACCAATCCCGACATTACTCCCTATACCTGGCGCTGCAACTCAAGGCCCGATTCGAAGGCTTGAACACGCCCGTCTACGGACTGGCAGCCAGCCATCACACGGGATAGATAGCGCGCGCGACGGCGCAGGCTGCGCTGTCGCGCCCCAGTTGCTCTTCAGGCTCCAACGCGTATGCTGCGCGCCGAACGCATGAATATGCCGGTGCCGATGAGTGTCCTGAGCGCTGCTGAATATGCGTTCAGGGCAGTCATACGCACGTCGGAGTGAGCATCGTGTCACGCGAAAAACAACGCAAGCGCCTGCTTCACGTCGCTGAGCTGGCAGGCGTCAGCCTCAGTACAGTCGACCGGGTTCTCAATGAGCGCGGCAGCGTTTCGGATGCCAAGCGGCGAAAGGTGCTTCAAACCGCAAAGGCACTTGGGATAAACCGTACACTACCGTCTGCGATCCATGGATTGCTGCGTGTCGATCTGCTCATGGTCGACAGCCGGACGGATCATTTTCGGCGGTTGGGCGAGGCGTTCGCGCGACAGGCCGAGATGCTCAAGTCGCGGCTGGTTCTTCAGCGTCTCGTTTGGCAGGAGCGTAGCCCCAGCCAATTACTGGACCACATCAACGCGCCGCGGACGCCTCGACAGGGTTTGATCGTCGTTGGGCACGACTCGCCCGAGGTTCGTCAGGCCCTGGACGCACAGATTCAGCAGGGTGTACCTGTAGTGGTGGTGACAACGAGCATGTCGGGCCTGCCAGGCGCCACCTATGTGGGCGTCGATAACGAAGCCGCCGGGCGAAGCGCCGGCAGCCTGATGGCCCGGTGGATGGATAGGGCGGGTGGGCGCGTCCTGCTGATTACCAATTCGCTGCTCTACGAGGCGCATCGCCAACGCGTAAAGGGGTTCAATGACGCGCTGAGAGCGCGTGTACCGACCGCGCAAATCAGCGAACCGATCGAATGCTTCGATGAGGACGAGCTTAGTGCCGAAGCGGTTCAAGCAGCCTTGTCCGATGAGGGAGAGTGGGTCGGAATTTATTCCACAGGGAGCGGCACAGGTGGAATCTACCGCGTGCTCAAGGATCGGCCCGAAGGGCTCGTCTGGATCGGGCATGAAGCAACCGAGGCACATGCCGAAATGCTACGGACCGGCGTATTGTCGCTTGTCCTCGATCAGGATGCGGACGGTCAGGCCGAGGCCGCTATACAGCACCTGCTCTACGCGAATGGCGACCTCGACGTGCCGCCGCGCATCGCGCCTCAAATGCGCATCATCATTGACGAAACGGTCAGGCGCTAACAGGCACACCCTCGGCAATTGACGTAAAAACGTCAAAAGTCTGATGGCGCGACCGGTTGTCGCATCCATAGACTTCCGCCCGCCGTGACCAGCAAGTGTTGCAGAACATTTCGTTATCTTGATCTCTTGCCTTCTTTTTCTTGCGCTACCCGTCGACTCCGTTGACCGCGTGTGCCCCAAAGAACTGATCCTGTAGCACCTGAAACCTCAGTCGGGTCGCGGCTCTCCCGTGATTTTCAAGCTTCCACACATAGGAAGCCGATGAGGACATAGCCATGAAACGACGAGACGCTTTGCGGTCTCTAGGGGCCATCGCTGCCGCGGTCGGTCTGCCCAACGTCGGGGCGGTCGAACTGAAAAGCGTGCCACACGAGACAGGCCTTACCCCGGAAATGCTGCCGCCCGCCATCATGAATGGCGGTCAGGAGAATGTATTTACCGGAGTTACCCGCGCCACGCTGACCGCGATCTATGACCGCCTGATCCCGGCGGATGAGTTGGGCCCTTCCGCGAGCGAAGCCGGCTGCGTTGACTTCATCGACGCGCAGATGGCCGGCCCCTATGGCGAATCCAAGGACGTGTACCTCGATAAGCCCCTGCAGCCTGATGAAAATGAGCTGATGGGCATGAATATCAGCCTCCGCACACGCCGCGAGCACTACCTGGCTGGCCTTGCGTTTTTGGAGGATCACGCCCGGAAACAGCACGGCAAGCCCTTCGCCGAGCTCGAAGGCGAACAGATGGACCAGATCCTGAGCGATCTGGAGGCCGGCAAGCTCGACTGGGACGGCCCCGGCAGTAGCGTGCGGCTCTTCAACGGCCTTTTGCAGAACGTCCGCGAGGGCTACTTCTCCGATCCGCTCTACGGCGGTAACCGCGACATGGTGGGCTGGAAGCTGATCGGCTTCCCCGGCGCACGGTACGACTACCGGCCGTACGTGCACCGCAACGGCCAGGACCTTGGCCTAGAGCCCATCAGCCTGATTCCCGTCAGCTAAGTACCAGGAGAAGAGAGTGACTAACCAACGCAAGAAAGCTGACGTCGTCATCGTCGGCCTGGGCTGGGCTGGCTCGCTGATGGCCGAAGAGCTGACGCGCGCAGGGCTCGAAGTGGTCGCCATCGAGCGCGGCCGCTGGCTCGACACCTCAACCGATACACCCCCAGCCGTGGACCCCGACGAGCTCCGCTGGACGGTGCGTCGCGAGCTGCTCCTGCAGCCCAGCGACTACACGCTGACTTTCCGTAATCACAGCGGCCAGACAGCCGTACCGACGCGTGAGCTCAAGGCCTTCCAGATGGGCAACTCCGTCGGCGGCGCCGGTTTCCACTGGGCCGGCATGGCCTGGCGTTTTTCGGAGTGGGACTTCAAGGTCCGCAGTGCGACGCTCGAGCGCTACGGCAAGGAGAAGCTCAAGGACCTGGAGCAGGTTCAGGACTGGGGCATCACCTACCAGGATCTCGAGCCCTTCTACGACCGCTTCGAGCGTATCGCCGGTATCTCCGGCGTCGCGGGCAATATCAATGGCACGATTCAGCCTCACGGCAACCCATTCGAAGGGCCTCGCTCGCGCGAATTCCCAACGCCGGCGCTCAAAGAGCTGCGCATGATGGAGCTGTACCGTGGCGCAACCGAGCGCATGGGACTGCATCCGTTCTATATCCCGGTTGCGCATGTGGGTTCGGCCTACGTGAACCCGTTGGGCGTGGCCATGGCGCCGTGCACCTACTGTGGCTACTGCATGTTCCACGGTTGTGGCAACTATTCGAAATCTTCGCCGCAGGCGTGCGTCATACCCGCACTGATGCGCCGCAAGAACTTCACCTTGATCACCAAGGGCTACGTCACCGAGATCAACAAGTCCGAAGACGGCAAGACCGCCAACGGCGTGACCTATTTCGATGAAACCGGCAAGCAGGTCTTTCAGCCGGCGGATATCGTGGCGCTGGCCTCGTTCACCTACGATAACGCTCGCCTGATGATGGTCAGCGGCATCGGCAAGCAGTACGACCCCAAGGCGGGCGAGGGCACGATCGGCCGCGCCTATAACTATCAGACCTGCTCCGGCACCCACGTCTGGTTCGAGAACGAGACCCTCAACCCGTTCATCGGCGCTGGCGGCCTGGGTATCCAGATCGACGACTACAACGGCGACAACTTCGATCACAGCGAGCTGGATTTCATCGGCGGCGCCGGGTTGCTCACCGTCTCTCGCGAAGGGTTGCCGATCGGTCACGCCGATGCGTTGCCACCGGGCAGCCCGCGCTGGGGCAAGGGCTTCAAGAAGACCTATCAGGACAACTACCAGAACTACGGCATCATCTTCGGTCAGGGCACCTCGATGCCGACCCGCGATGCCTACCTGTCGCTGGACCCGAACTACAAGGACCGCTGGGGCACGCCACTTCTGCGCCTGACCTTCGACTGGAACGACAACGACCGTCGCATGGCCAAGTTCATCCAGCAGCGCGCCATCGACATTGCCAAGGAGATGGGCGCCAAGCACATCAATCCCTGGAACTCGGCCGGCAAGTCCTGGAACCCGTACGACGAGTACTCCAACCACACGCAGGGCGGCATGGTCATGGGCGAAGACCCGCGCACCAGTGCCGTTAACACCTACCTGCAGAGCTGGGATGCGCACAACGTGTTCGTGGTGGGTGCCTCGGCGTTCCCGACCAATGCCGGTTACAACCCGACCAGTACGGTAGGCGCGCTGGCGATCCGTACCGCACGGGCGATCCACGAGAAGTATCAACACAACCCCGGCCCGATGGCGTGAGGTGCCCGCTATGACGAAAAAGAAAGTGTTCACCCTGGTGGGTGGCGTAGCGGTTGTCGCGGGCGCCGTGATGCTGGGCCTGGTCATCCAGGCCAACTCGACCTCGCGCTCCAAAGTGGCCGATGATCAAGTGCAGTTGGCGGACTTCAGAACGCCGGACGCCGAGCTCGTGAAGCGCGGCGAATACGTCATGTATTCGGCCGATTGCGCGGCCTGCCACACCGCAGGCAAGGGCGACTTCGCAGGCGGCTACGGCATTGCCACACCGTTTGGCGCCATCGTGTCGTCCAACATCACGCCGGATAAGGGAACGGGCATCGGCCAATACACCGAGCGCGATTTCTTCAACGCGGTACGCCATGGTCAGGGCCGCAAGGGCATGCTGTATCCCGCCATGCCCTACACCGACTACACGCGTATCAGCGATGAAGACATGCACGCGCTGTGGGCGTATTTCAGCACGATCGAGCCCAAGTCCCATGAGGTCGATGAGCTTGCCGGGCTGCGCTTCCCCTACAACCAGCGCCTGGCCATGGCGGGCTGGAACTGGTTGTTCTTCGACAACAAGGCCTTCGTGCCGGACCCGTCCAAGGATGCCGAATGGAACCGTGGCCGTTATCTGGTCGAAGGCGCCGGTCACTGTGGCGCCTGCCATACGCCGCGTAATGCCTTGGGTGGCCCGCGAGGCGGCATGGATCTGCATGGAGGTGCGGTCGGTACCTGGTATGCGCCCAACATCACCAACGACGCGCACCTGGGATTGGGTGACACCACGGTCGAGCGGATTGCTGAGTACCTCAAGACCGGCTCTGACGGTCTTGCTGTGGCCGGCGGGCCGATGGCTGAGGCGGTGGAGAACTCCACGCAGTACATGACCGATGCGGACCTGCGCGCCATGGCGGTCTACCTGAAGTCGCTGCCTGGCAACAGCCCTGCGCCGGCGCCGGCGATCGCTGCCAGCGAGCCGCGCATGGTGAAAGGTGCAGAGCTCTATGAGCTGCACTGCTCGGCCTGCCACGGCGTCGAAGGCGAGGGTGTGCCGTACATGATCACAGGCTTTGCCGGCAACAAGGCGATGCTGGCCGACAACACCGACACGCTGACCAGCGTGGTATTGGGCGGCGCGCGCGCAGGCCATACGCACACCTACGTGACCGGCGCGGGTATGCCAGCGTTCGACTGGAAGCTGCGTGATGGCGAGATCGCCGACGTGCTGACCTTCATGCGCAACAGCTGGGGCAACGCCGCGCGGCCGGTCTCGGCCGATGAGGTCGCGAGCATGCGCAAGCTGCTCGAGTTGCCAGCGCCGCTGGAAGCCAAGGTCCAGGCCAAGGCTCAGTGAGCCAATCATCCGGGCAGGTAGCCATGCTGCCTGCCCGGATGCTCCTTCGTTTTTCTGCAGGCGCGTTGTTGCGCCTAGCACTATTCGAGAATTCGATCATGTTCGTACCATCAGGCCCGCGCATCGCGCCTGTCGCCTTGTCCATGTCCCGCCTCGCCACAGCGATTGTGCTTGGCTCGTTCGCCATCGGTGCCAATGCCCAGACCCACGGCGCCTTCGATACCAGCGCCGACTCGCCCTTCATGCTCGGAGACTGGAACGGTGCGCGCACCGACCTCGAAGACAAGGGCGTCGCGTTGAGTTTCGATTATGTCGGTGAGATCGGCAGCAACCTGGGCGGTGGGTACGATCACTCGCGTACCGCGCGCTATAGCGATCAATACGCACTGGGCGCTCACTTCGACCTGCAGCGCCTACTGGGTTGGAACGACGCCGTCTTCCAGTTCACCGTGGCTGACCGCAACGGTGACAACATTTCGCGTGATCGCGTGGGTGACCCTCGCGTGGGCACACTGAGTTCCTCCCAGGAAGTCTGGGGGCGCGGTTCGCACTGGCGCATGACCCAGCTGTATTTCCAGCAGTCGTATTTCGACAAGCGTCTGGACATCAAGGCCGGCCGCTTCGGCGAGGGCGAGGATTTCAACAGCTTTGACTGTGATTTCCAGAACCTCACATTCTGCGGCTCACAGGTCGGGAACTGGACGAGCATCTGGTACAACTGGCCGGTTACCCAGTGGGCGCTGCGCACCAAGTATCAGTTCACGTCGTCCGTCTACGGGCAGGTGGGTATCTACGAGCAGAACCCATCCAACACCGAAAACCGCAATGGCTTCAAGCTGAGCGGCAGCGGCACCCAGGGCGCCGTGATCCCGGTCGAGCTGGTGTGGACCCCTGTCATTGATGAAATGCCAGGCACCTATCGCGCCGGTTACTACTACAGCACCGCCAGTGCGAAAGATGCGCTCAAGGATCGCAATGGCGACCCCGCCGCGTTCACCGGCCAGGCCTACCGCAGTGCCTCCAGCCAGCACGGATTCTGGGTGGGCGCACAACAGCAGGTGACGCGTCATGCCGACGACGCCTCGCGCGGCTTGAACCTGTTCTTCATGGGCACCCTGCACGACAAGAAGACCAACCGGATCGATCACTACGCCTCGGCCGGCGCGGTCTACAAGGGCCTGTTCGATGCGCGTCCGCTGGACGATATCGGGCTTGCCGTCTCGCTGATCCACGTGAACCCGGCGTTTCGCAAGAACGTGGCCTATGCCAATGAGGCCAACGGTGTATTCGACTACAGCGACCCGGCCTACCTCCCGGTCCAGGACACCGAATACAACGCCGAGTTGAACTACGGGATCCATGTGGCCCGCTGGCTCACCCTGCGTCCGAACCTTCAGTACATCCGTCACCCCGGCGGTGTCTCGCGCGTAGATGACGCCTGGGTTGGGGGCTTGAAGGTGCTGGCGTCGTTCTGAATGACGCGGGTTGCCCCGGCTGGCGGGCTGACGAGGTGAGGGTGAACAGGCAGTTCTGTGGAAGGGTGTACCGGGATGACACAGGTTCATCCCGGGTGAGGCGGTGGCCGGCCATGAAGCCGGGCAAATGCACCGGCTCAAAGCCGTTGGGCCGTCTGGTATCAGCGCCCGTTGGTAGGCTCGACGGTCCTTTTGTCCTGCCCGCCGTGCTGTTCAAGCGTGCCACGAACGTCGTGCACCTGAGCAGCCGTAACCGCAGCCGCCTGATTGGACCAGCCTTGACGCAGGAACGTCGCAAGCTCGGCCACCTCGTCATCGTTCATGCGATACGCGAAGCCCGGCATCGGCAGCACCGCCGGTGCACGCTCGGTGGACGGGGTCTGCGCGCCCGCGAGGATCACATGGATCAGCGCGGTTGGATTGTCCGCATTGATGACCGAGGCGCCATCCAGCTGTGGAAACACATGAGGTGCTCCGTTGCCGGCGACGAAGTGGCATGCGTTGCAGTTATCCAGATACAGGCGTTCGCCCAGCGTCAGATCCTTCGCAGCGGTCAGCTTGTCCGCCGTAGCAGTGCTTTTCGCAGGCTGTGCAACGGGGTTTTCGTTGGCCGCGAGGGACTTCAGATAGGCCACCATCGCATTCAGGTCCTCATCGGTCATGTGCGAAGTGCTGTTGGCCACAACATCCGTCATCTCGCCGGCAACCGAGGCCTTGGCATTACGGCCTGTACCCAGGTAGTCGACGATCTCTTCCTGCGACCAGCGCGCCATGCCACGAATGGACGGCACCGCCCACGCATTGAGTTCGCCTCCGGTCAGGTAGGCGTCGTTGCTCTCGTCCAGGCCTTTCTCCTGCATCGTCAGTGCGCGAGGTGTATGGCAGGAACCACAGTGGCCAAGCCCTTGAACCAGGTAGGCACCACGCGCGATTTGCTCGTGGGAATCCTCGACGGACGTAGCCAGCGATTTGGCCGCATCGTCGGGCAGCGGCGAGAAAAACGTCCGCCAGTAGGCCAGTGGCCAACGGATCGAGAGCGGCCATGGAATGTCGTTGGTCTTGTTCGCCTGATCGACCGGGGCGACGCCTTGCATGAAGTACGCATAGAGCGCTTCCATGTCCTCGTCGGTTACCCGTGCGTAAGACGGGAAGGGCATCGCCGGATACAGCGCGCTACCGTCGTGGTTGACACCACGGCGCACCGCACGCTCGAACTCGCCATACGTCCAGGCACCGATACCGGTGCGCTTGTCCGGCGTGATGTTGGTGGAGTAGATCGTACCGATCGGCGACTCGATGCCCAGACCGCCGGCGAAAGGCTTTCCGCCGTGGCTGGTGTGACACGCCACGCAGTCGCCAGCGCGAGCAAGGTACTCACCCTTGTCGACCAGTTCGGGCGTGATGGCCTGCGTCATCCTGGCCTGGGGGTCACCTGTCCGGTTGAGCACCAGGCTGATCGCCCAGGCCAACACGGCAAGCACGACTGCAACCACGAGCACGATGAGCAGGATGGAGCGGGATCTGGATTTCATCTGACTGCTCCTTATGCCTGTACCAGCGGGCCGGGGTTCTTGATGTATTGCTCCTTGATGGCCTGCGCAGCGAACAGCGTGATCGCGCCGATCAGCGCGGTCGGGTTGTTCTGGAAGTTCTGCGGGAAGGCATTGCCGCCAGGGACGAAGACGTTATGAACGTCCCAGCTTTGCAGGTAGCGATTGAGCGCACTGGTTTCTGGCGATTCGCCCATCACGGCGCCGCCCACGTTATGGGTGGAGACGTACTTGGTGATGTCCCAATGCGAATCCATGGACAGGAAGCTTTCGCTGTAGCTGTCCGGGTTCAGCTCTTTGGTGATGTTCAGCACGATCTTGCGCAGGTACTGCTGAAGCTTGAGCTCGTTCTGTTTCCAGTCGAACGTGATGCGCAGAAGGGGCTGGCCCCATGGATCCTTGTAGTTGGGGTCCAGGTCCAGGAAGTGGCCGCGGTAGGACATGCATCCGGTCGAAATGCTGACCTTCATGGAGTGGCCGTACCAGTCCTGCATACCTTCCTTCCAGCCTTGGCCCCACTTCGGGGTGCCCTGCGGCAGGGCGGTGCCGATCGGCGTGCCGGTGGCCTGCGAGCTGTGAATCTTGGCGCCGCCGATGAAGCCCAGGGATGGACCGTCATAGTTGCCGGGGGATACGTCACTGAACATCTGTCCGGTCGCACCGGCGGTGGCGAACGGGTTGAATTCCTTGTCCTTGAAGAACAGCGTGGTACCGCCGTTGCTCAGGTAGGCGTAGTTGCGGCCGATGGTGCCAGTCTCGGTGATCGGGTCATACGGCTTGCCGATTCCCGACAGCAGCATCAAACGGACGTTGACGAACTGGAAACCGGCCAGCACGACGATTTTCGCGGGCTGGAAAACGATGTTGCCGTCACCGTCGGCATAGGTCACGCCGCGAGCCGTCTTGCCATCGGGATGCAGTTCGACCTTCAGCACGTTCGCGTTTACGCGATAGTCGAAGTTGTCCATGCGCTTGAGTGCATCCATGACCGCGGTTTGCGGCGAAGCCTTGGAGTAGTTGAGGCACGGGTATTTGCTGCAATAACCGCAGTAATTGCACGGTGCGATCTGATTGCCGTAGGGATTCTTCCACGCGCGCGACACGTTGGCCGACGGGTTCGGGAAGGGGTGGTAGCCCAGCTTGCGCGCGGCGTCGGCGAACATCGAGCAGTTCAGCGTATCTTCGAGTGGGGGCAGCGGCGCGGGGTTGGAGCGTGGCCCTTCGAACGGGTCGCCACCTTCCATGATCTGGCCACGAAGGTTGCCCGTGTTGGCCGAGAGACCGCAGATCTTGTCGAATTTATCGAGGTAGGGCTCGATCTCATCCCAGGTGAAGGGGAAGTCGCCCAGACGCATGTCCTCTTGCAGGATGCCTGGCTTGTAGGCCTGATCGGCGTAGGTCTTGAGCTTGAGGTCTGTGGGGGTTGGACGGATAAGAACAGCCGTCCAGTGCAGGCCCGATCCGCCCACGCCTGTTCCTGGCACGAAGGCGCCCCACTTGCGCGTTGGCAGGGCCGTCATCTGAGTATTGTGGCGCACGGTGAGCGCCGCATCGCGGGGCGTCGCCATGATCTTGTTACGTACGCCGTACGCGTATTGATCGGCAGGCTTGGGATACGCGAAATCGGCATTGGTGCGATCTTCGCCGCGCTCGAGGGCGCGTACTTTCAAACCCGCCTGCGCCAGTTCGATGCTCATCAAAGAGCCGGTCCAGCCGAGGCCGACGACGACGACGTCGACTTCGTCATTGGTAATGTTTGCCATAAAAACCTTGCTTGCGTTGAACGCTATGCGAATGGGGGATCAGGCGCGGTCGCCGCTGAGGCTGACCGGTCCGAGCGGGTACTTCACGTTGTGCTGCGTGACCCACTCCAGGTAGCTGGCGCGTGCACCAGGAAAGCCAATGGCGATCCAGGCCTTCATGCCCTTGTTGCCGCCGTAAATGGGGTCTGCGAGATAGCCCTGCTGCGAGTTGGCCAACACTTCGTTGAAGAACTGCGTGGATTTCAGGACGTCTTCGCCAAAGGCCTTGAAGTCCACCTCGCCCGCCTGCAGCTTCGCCAGCACCGCGTTTTGAGTCGCCACGTCGAGTGCGGCGAAACGCTTGCCGTGGGTCTCGTCACACCAGGCGTCGGCGGCCTTGATGCCGTTTCTGTAGATTTCCTGCGGCAGATACGGGATCTGATACCCGAGCGTGGCTGGCGCGTTGAGATCGAAGGGACCTTCCAGGTAAATCTCACTGCCCAGATCGTGGACCAGTTGCTGGTCCAGAAAGACCGGCACATTGGTTTCCAGCGCGCCCGGCCCGCGGCCTTCGCCGGGAATCAAGCGGTCGCAGGCGGCCATGATGAACGCCCATTCGTCTGGGCTGAAGAAGGTAGGGCTATAGGTGTCTAGGCTCGGCGCGATCATCTCGGCGGCGACGGCTGCACTCAGTCCTTTGATGGACACACCCAGCGCAGGCAATGCGATCAGGGATGAAAGCAGAAACTTTCTCCGTGACGTTTGCTTGGACAACAACATGAAGGGGTTACCTGTTTCGGCTCTTGATGGAGTCCGGACGAGGCGATCCCAGAGCAGGGACAGCGTGCTGCTGATGTGCGCCGAGTACAACCAATGGCGGCACACCTCTATGGCAGAGCGAGGCGTAACGCAGCGTCAGATACCCAAAAGTCGCGCCGGCCCGTGGCGGGCTCTGACAACGGCGTTTTCTACATCGTTGGGGACGTATTCGGCAGTCTTCGGGCTGCTCTGTCTCGTCTCGTTTATACTGGCGCGCCGAACAATCGATCGTTCTGCACAGCACTGGGCAGGTCAAGGACCGGCTCATCACGGTTTTTTGATGGTAGCAGCTTGGGCGAAGTGTGTAACAAATAGTTTCCCGTGGATTGTCAAGACGGTAGGCTGTCGCATCTGGACACGCGGTTCAGGATGCCGTGGTGTCGCGGACTACCGCACCTCTAGCCAATCGATGAAACGGATGTCGTGGTGCTGCGCTGGCGTGACGTCTTTCGTGCCCTTGGTATGCGCAGGATATAGCTGCGTTCATCATCCGCTCATTAGCCAATTTCGTTATCTCACGTGAACCGCCCCTACCTTGAAGCCATCTCGCTGACCTGCGAGCGAGACCATCGTTTATTGTTCGATGCCCTCGACATCTCGCTGTGCGCGGGCGAAATGCTTCATGTCATCGGCCCGAACGGAAGTGGTAAGAGCAGCCTGTTGAGGCTTCTGGCTGGCTTGATGCAACCTACCGATGGTGAGGTAAGGCTGCAGGGTGCAGCCACGGGGCGGGCGGATGGTACGTCGCCTGATCTGTTATGGATCGGCCACGCGGCCGGAATCAACGGATTGCTGACCGCTGAAGAAAACCTGAGATGGCTTTCTTCGTTGCAGGGCGCCGGGCATCCGCAACGCGTTTCACCAGCATTGGAACAGGTAGGGTTGCGCGGGTTCGAAGACGTGCCGTGCCATACGCTCTCGGCAGGCCAACAGCGGCGGGTGGCACTTGCACGGCTGTATCTTGACCCCCCGCCACTGTGGATTCTCGATGAGCCCTTCAATGCGCTGGATGCGGCCACCATCGATCAGTTGGAGCAACATCTCTCGCAGCATTGCAACCAGGGTGGGATGGTCGTTCTTACGACGCACCATCCTCTGACCAGCACTCCCGTTGCGTACCGCACGCTTTCACTGGGGCAAGGCGGCGCGTGATGAGGGTTTTTCTGTCAGCGCTTCGCCGCGAGTTCACATTGCTTTGCCGTCGGCCGGGAGAGTTGGTCAATCCCCTGGTGTTCTTTGCAATTGTCATAGCGCTGTTTCCGCTTGCCGTGGGACCGCAGATGCAACTTCTGCAGACGTTATCCCCGGGGCTTATCTGGATGGCGGCGCTGCTGGCGGTATTGCTTTCGCTCGATGGACTCTTTCGAAGTGATCATGAGGACGGCTCACTCGAGCAGTGGGTGGTATCGCCTCAGCCAATGGCCCTGCTGGCGCTGGCCAAGGTGCTGGCTCATTGGTGGTTTACGGGCTTCGCGCTGGTTCTGATGGCGCCCCTGGTTGCGTTGATGCTGGGGTTGCCCGGCCGGTGCATGTCCGTGCTGCTGGTATCACTGCTGCTGGGAACGCCGGTTCTGAGCCTGGTTGGTGCGATCGGCGCTGCGCTGACAGTCGGCCTCAAACGCGGTGGCGTACTACTGGCGTTGCTGGTACTGCCGCTTTACATCCCCGTGCTGATCCTTGGGACCGGCGCACTACAGGCCAGCCTGCAGGGCCTGCCGGTCGCCGGTCATTTGTTGTGGCTCGGCAGCCTGCTCATGCTGACCATTACGTTAGCGCCGTTCGCTATTGCCGCCGGGCTGTCCATCAGTGTTGGCGAATGAATCAAACCCCGTTCCGAACGGGCCGCAGAAGTGGCCGGGTTTCGGGAAGTGACGAGTGAAGATGAACTGGACTTGGTTTCACAAGCTGGGGTCGCCCCGGTGGTTTTATGACATCAGTGGCCGCTGGCTGCCGTGGCTGAGCGTCGCTGCTGGCGTCCTGTTGCTGATCGGGGCGATCTGGGGGCTTGCGTTTGCACCGCCGGATTATCAGCAGGGCAACAGTTTTCGCATTATCTACATCCATGTCCCGGCAGCATTTCTGGCGCAGTCAGCGTACGTGATGCTGGCCGTCACCGGCGTCGTGGGGCTGGTCTGGAAGATGAAGCTTGCTGACGTTGCGCTTCAGCAAGCTGCGCCGGTCGGCGCCTGGATGACGGCGCTGGCGCTGATTACAGGCTCGATCTGGGGCAAGCCGACGTGGGGCACGTACTGGATATGGGATGCCCGGCTGACGTCCATGCTCATCCTGCTGTTTCTGTACCTGGGTGTGATTGCCCTGGGCCAAGCCATTCGTAACCGCGAAAGTGCGGGACGTGCATGCGCACTATTGGCCATCGTGGGCGTGGTCAACATCCCGATCATCAAATACTCCGTGGAATGGTGGAACACCTTGCATCAGCCCGCCACTTTCACCGTGACGGCAAAGCCTGCCATGCCTGCCGAAATGTGGTTGCCGCTGTTGATCATGGTCATCGGGTTCTACTGCTTCTTTGCCGCCGTGCTGATTGCGCGTATGCGGCTTGAAATCCTGCGCCGTGAGTCGCGCGCCCGCTGGGCTCGCGATGCGATACAGGCGCAGCTTGAGGGTAAACAATGAGTTTCGCGTCGTTTTCCGATTTCCTTTCCATGGGGCATCACGGGGCCTATGTCTGGTCGGCCTATGGGCTGTGCCTGGTCACCCTGCTGTTGAACGTGATCCTGCCAGTGCACGCGCGCCGTCGGTTCATGCGTGAACACGCTCGCCAACTGCGTCGGGAGGCTGGCCAATGAACGTCGTTCGCAAGCGCCGGCTGATCATCATTCTTGCCATTCTGGTTGGCGTTGGGCTGGCTGTTTCGCTTGCGCTCAGCGCGCTTCGGCAGAACATCAACCTGTTCTATACACCCAGCCAGATCGCGGCAGGCGAGGCGCCTGCAAATGTGCGGATCCGCGCCGGCGGGCTGGTGGAAATGGGCTCGCTCAAGCGCGCCGGTGATTCGCTTCAGAGCGAATTCATCGTCACGGACGGCGCCTCTCGGGTGCGTATCCAGTATCACGGCATGCTTCCTGACCTGTTCCGCGAGGGGCAGGGCATCGTAGCGCTGGGAACGCTGAACGACAGCGGCCAGCTTGTGGCGGACGAAGTACTCGCCAAGCACGATGAGAACTACACACCGCCCGAGGTAAAGCAGGCGCTCGACAAGGCAAGCAGCGCCAAGCCCGTCGCGACACGTGATGGGGAGGGCGAGCGATGATCCCGGAGCTTGGCCATCTGGCGCTGATTCTTGCGCTGTGCCTGGCGGCGGTCCAAGCCACGGTGCCGCTGATCGGCGCCTGGCGCGGGGATCGAGTATGGATGAGCCTCGCACGACCTGCGGCGTGCGGGCAATTCGGTTTTCTGGCGTTCGCTTTCGCCTGCCTGACTCATGCATTTCTGACCAATGATTTCTCCGTTGCCTATGTGGCGGGAAATTCCAACAGCGCGCTGCCTTGGTACTACAAGTTCAGCGCCGTCTGGGGAGCGCATGAAGGCTCGCTCCTGCTATGGGCGCTGATTCTCGGTGGCTGGACGTTTGCAGTCGCGATCTTCTCCCGTCAGTTGCCGCAGGTGATGGTCGCTCGGGTGTTGAGCGTCATGGGGCTGATCAGCGTTGGCTTTCTGCTCTTCCTGATCGTGACCTCCAATCCCTTTGCGCGCCTGCTGCCCAATGCACCACTGGACGGCCGCGACCTCAATCCGCTGCTTCAGGATTTTGGTCTTATCATCCATCCCCCGATGCTCTATATGGGCTACGTGGGCTTCTCGGTTGCCTTCTCGTTCGCCATCGCGGCGCTGCTTGGCGGCAAACTGGACGCGGCCTGGGCGCGCTGGTCCCGTCCATGGACACTCGTGGCCTGGGCGTTTCTGGGGATCGGTATTGCACTCGGTTCCTGGTGGGCCTACTACGAGCTGGGCTGGGGCGGCTGGTGGTTCTGGGACCCTGTGGAGAATGCCTCCTTCATGCCGTGGCTTGTCGGTACCGCGTTGATTCACTCCCTCGCCGCCACTGAAAAACGAGGTGTGTTCAAAAGCTGGACGGTGCTGCTTGCGATCGCTGCGTTTTCGCTTAGTTTGCTGGGCACATTCCTCGTACGCTCCGGTGTATTGACCTCCGTTCATGCGTTCGCCAGCGACCCGGAGCGAGGCGTCTTCATTCTGGCGTTTCTACTCGTCGTGGTCGGCGGCTCGCTCACCCTGTTCGCGTTGCGAGCGCCCGTTGTCCGCAGCGAGGTCGGCTTCGGGTTATGGTCGCGGGAAACCTTCCTTCTGGCCAACAACATCATCCTCGTGGTGACCGCGTCGATGATCCTGTTGGGTACGCTCTACCCGCTGCTGCTCGATGCGTTGAGCGGCGCGAAGCTCTCTGTTGGCCCCCCGTACTTCAATGCGCTGTTCGTCCCGCTGATGGGACTGCTGATGGCGGTCCTGTCGGTCGGCGTCGTAGTTCGCTGGAAGGATACGCCCGTGCGCTGGCTGTTCGGTTTGCTTGGGCCGGTGCTGGTCGCAAGCCTGCTCGCAGCCCTGGCGGCAGCCGCCCTGCTGGGCGACTTCCATTGGGCCGTATTGAGCGTGTGCCTGCTGGCCGCCTGGGTGGTACTGGCCGGTGCGAGAGATATCGTCGACAAGACCCGTCACAAAGGTGTGCTAAAGGGTGTGAGCGCCCTTGGGCGGAGTTATTGGGGCATGCAGTTGGGGCATCTCGGGCTCGCGGTGTGTGCGCTGGGTGTGGTCCTGACCAGTGCAAACGGTCTGGCCCGAGACTTGCGCATGGCGCCGGGCGATGCGACCGATCTGGGCGGTTACCGGTTCGTCTTCGAGGGCACCCACCACCACGAAGGCCCGAACTTCACATCGGATCGAGGCACCGTTCGCATCTTTGATGAGGACCGGCAGATAGCCGTCCTGCATCCTGAAAAGCGTCTCTACACCGTACAGCGCGCAGTCATGACCGAAGCGGGGATTGACGCCGGCCTGGGTCGCGATGTGTTCGTTGCCCTTGGCGAGCCATTGGAGCAGGGCGCCTGGGCCGTTCGCCTTCAGATAAAACCCTTTGTGCGCTGGATCTGGCTTGGCGCACTGATCACGGCGTTGGGTGGCCTATTGGCGGCGTCGGACAAACGCTATCGCCTGAAAGTGAAAACGCGTGTGACCAGAGCGGTACACGCAGGGGAGGCCCGCGCATGAGACGTGCATTGCTGGTGCTGCCGCTGGTGCTTTTTCTTGGCGTTGCCGCGTTTCTCTATCGAGGCTTGTTCCTCGATCCCACCGCCTTGCCCTCCGAGTTGGTGGGCAAACCGTTCCCGACGTTTTCGCTGATGTCCGTTGATGGCGAGCGTTTGCTCACCCAGCATGACCTCAAGGGCAAGCCGGCTTTGGTGAATGTATGGGGGACGTGGTGCGTGGCGTGCCGTGAAGAGCACCCCGTGCTCAATGCGTTGCGCCAGGCGGGGGTAAACATCCACGGTATCAATTACAAGGACGACAATGCGGCGGCACTGAAATGGCTTGCCGAATTTCATGACCCGTATGGGCTCGATATCAGCGATCCAGATGGCACGCTTGGGCTGGATCTTGGCGTCTATGGCGCACCGGAGACGTTCCTGATCGATGCGCGTGGCGTTATCCGGCATCGCTACGTGGGCATCATCGATGCGAACGCCTGGCGTGAAGAGTTGGCGCCCCTGTACCAGCAGCTGGTCGATGAGGCGGCGCCATGAGTCGCCTGTTTCAGGTTCTGTGCCTGTCGTTGATATTGTGCGGCTTGGCGCATGCCGCTATCGACACCTATCGCTTCGACAACGAGGCCGATCGCGCCCGCTACCGCCATCTCGTCGAAGAACTGCGCTGTCCCAAGTGCCAGAATCAGAACATCGCGGACTCCAACGCTCCGATCGCCAAGGACCTGCGTGGCGAGATCCACCGCATGCTCGTGGCGGGCAGCAGCGATGAGCAAATCATCGATCACCTCGTCCTGCGCTATGGCGACTTCGTCCTTTACAAGCCACGGCTGACGACGCGCACAGTCCTGCTGTGGTACGGGCCCGCAGGCCTGTTGGTGCTCGGACTCGGCGTGCTGGCAATCATCGTTGTGCGCCGCCATCGCCAACGCAAGCGCGCTGCGCAGGGACTGACGGCTGAAGAACAGCGCCGCCTGGCTGCGCTGTTGGAGAAAACCTCGGATAAGCACGCGTCATGATTGAACTTGAATTCTGGATAGGTGCCGGGTTGCTCTGCCTGGCCGCGCTCGGCTTGCTGTTGATTCCGCTGCTTCGCGATCGCACACCCACTTATGACACCGACCGCACCGCGCTGAACGTTGCGCTGTATGAGGAGCAGTTGCGCGAGGTGGATGAGGCATTGAAACGTGGAACGGTCAACGAGGCCGGTGCACAGGCAGCCCGCGATGAGGCAGCGCGGACCTTGCTGGCCGATACCGATAGGGCTGAGTCGTCTCCACGTGGACATACCCTCGGGCGCGCCGTTCCCATGGTCGTAGCGATGTTGGTGCCAGTCTGCGCCGTTCTGCTGTACGCCCATTGGGGCTCGATCGGCGAGGTGCAGCAGGCGCATGAAATGGCCGGCGCCGCGCAGCGCCAGCCACGGTCGGTCGAGGAAATGACAGCGCGGCTCGAACAGGCGGTGAAAGCGCAGCCTGATGCACCCGAGGGCTGGTACTACCTGGCGCGCCTTTATCTGGCACAAGGAAGGCCAGCCGAGGCAGCGGACGCGCTCAAGCATGCCGTGGCGATCTCGGGGCGTGCGCCTAACCTGCTCGGGTTGTGGGCACAGGCCCAGTATTTCGCCGCCGCCCGGCAGTGGAGCCCGCAGATCGAGGCGTTGACTCAGGAAGCGCTGAAAGCGGATCCCAATGAAGTCTCGAGCCTGGGCCTGATGGGTATAGCCGCCTATGACCAACATCAGTACCAGAAGGCGATCGACTACTGGCAGCGATTAGCGTCGGTGATGCCGGCGGGCGATCCGGCCCGGCAGCCGATCCTTGAAAGCATTGCTCGTGCACGGCAACAGCTGTCATCGGCGGCCGAGGAAGCAACGACGGGCGCAGCGGTAACCGTACGTGTGGAGCTGAGCAAGGCCGTGCAAGACAGCGCCAAACCCAGTGACACTGTTTTTGTCTTCGCCCGGGCTGCTGACGGGCCGCCCATGCCATTGGCGGTAAAACGCCTGCGGGTGGATGATTTGCCCGCAACCGTCCGGCTTACGGACGCCGACGCGATGATGCCGGAGCTCACGCTTTCAGCGTTCGGAAAGGTAGAACTCGCTGCTCGCATCTCGCGCAGCGGCAATGCTCAACAGGGCGAGTGGATTGGGTCCGGCGCCCCAGTCGATGTCGAATCCGCCAATGTCCATGCGCTGGTTATCAACCGGGCTGATACGGCAAATTCAAAATAAAAAAAAACGCCGGATCTCTCCGGCGTTTTTCCTTTCAGCTCAAGTTAGTGATCGATCGCCGCACCCGCCCCGCGAGGGACCCGGATGTCTTCGACCAGGTGCTGGATTTCTTCGGGCGGCGGCGCGGTGAAGCGCGAGACGATGAAGGCCACCACGAAGTTGAAGATCATCCCGAGCGTACCGATGCCTTCCGGCGAAATGCCGAACCACCAGTCCTCGGCGGTCGCCGTCGGGTTGATGAACTTGTAGTACACGATATACCCGAAGGTGAAGGCGAGGCCCACCACCATCCCGGCAATCGCGCCTTCCTTGTTCATGCGCTTGTAGAAGATGCCCATCACGATGGCCGGGAAGAACGACGCAGCCGCCAGGCCGAAGGCAAACGCCACCACCTGGGCAACGAAGCCGGGCGGGTAGATGCCGAAAAGCCCGGCGATCACCACGGCGACTCCCGCGGCGATCCGTGCTGCCAACAGCTCCTGCTTCTCCGTGATCCTTGGCATGAGATTGCTCTTGAGCAGGTCATGCGAGATCGACGTCGAGATCACCAGGAGCAGCCCCGCTGCTGTGGACAACGCCGCCGCAAGGCCGCCTGCTGCGATCAGCGCAATTACCCAGCCGGGCAGGCCGGCGATTTCAGGATTGGCCAGAACCATGATGTCGTTGTCGACGTACAACTCGTTGGCGGCCGCAGTCGGCTGATTGGTCAGCACACGTTCACCGGCTTCACCACGCTCGGCGGCATAGGTCGGCTTGCCTGCAAAGGCCGCGCCCGGGCCGTACTGGACGACGCCATCGTTGTTCTTGTCCATCCAGCCGATCAGGCCTGCGTTTTCCCACGTCTTGAACCAGCCTGGCAGCTCCTGATAGCTCACGTTTGGAACGCTGGTCAGCAGATTGGTCCGCGCAAACGCTGCCACTGCAGGCGCCGTGGTGTAGAGGATGGCGATGAAGAGCAGGGCGTAACCGGCTGACTTGCGCGCATCCCGGACGGTTGGCGTCGTGAAGAAGCGCACGATCACGTGCGGCAGGCCCGCGGTCCCGACCATCAGCGCCATGGTGATGAAGAAGATATCGGTCGTGGACTTACTGCCATCCGTATAGGGCGTGAACCCGAGCTCGGCGCCCAGGCCATTGAGGCGTTCCAGCACGGTCTGGCCGGTGCCCGTCACCTCGCTACCAAAGCCCAACTGCGGGATCGGGTTGCCGGTAATCATCATCGAAATGAAGATCGCCGGAACCATGTACGCGAAGATCATTACGCAATACTGCGCTACCTGGGTGTACGTGATGCCCTTCATGCCGCCAAGGACGGAGTAGAAGAACACGATCGCCATGCCGATGATCACGCCGGTCTCGATGCTGACCTCCAGGTAGCGCGAGAACACGATGCCCACCCCGCGCATCTGCCCAGCCACATAGGTGAACGAGATGAAGATCACGCATACGACGGCCACAAGCCGAGCGGTTTGCGAGTAATAACGTGCACCTACGAATTCGGGCACGGTGAACTTGCCGAACTTGCGCAGGTAGGGTGCCAGGCACATGGCCAACAGCACGTAGCCGCCGGTCCAGCCCATGAGGTAGACCGACCCGTCGTAGCCTGCGAAGGCGATGATGCCGGCCATGGAGATGAACGAGGCGGCGGACATCCAGTCCGCACCGGTTGCCATGCCGTTCAGCACTGGGTTAACGCCTTTGCTTGCGACGTAGTACTCGCTGGTAGAGCCGGCGCGCGTCCAGATGGCGATGCCGATATAGAGTGCAAAGGTCGCGCCGACGAACAGGTAGATGAGGAACTGAGTGCTCATGCTCGTATCCTCACTCTTCGTGCAGATCGTATTTGCGATCGAGCTGATTCATCTTCCAGATATAAAAGAAGATCTCGAGCACGAACACGTAGATTGAGCCTTGCTGGGCAAACCAGAAGCCGAGCGGGAAGCCGAACGCGTGGATGTTATTCAAGGCGTCGGCGAAGAGGACACCGGCACCAAACGACACTGCGAACCAAACGACCAACAGCCAGAGCATCAGCCGCAGGTTTTCCTTCCAGTAGGCCGTCGCGGCCTCTTGCTTGGATAGGGACATAAGTCCTCCGATTTATTGTTGTTATGGCCGGGTTGAAACTAGCAGCGTGAGCGTTGCGGGACGTACGACTTTAGTCGTAGAAACAGCTACTGCTGCGGCGAAATCATTGACTTTGAAAGAAAACTTTGAGGCGGCCAATTGCCACAGGATGTGTACGGGCGGGTCATGGCCGGCTTGTGGTCACGCATTGGCCTTGACGGCATCGCGGAGTAGCAGCGCGCCGTACTCTTCGCGATGCCGACCGGATGATCATCACCGTGGTTGTGAGTGGGTATGCAGACTGACCGGTTTCGACGAAATGACGATGTGGCCGTCTAATCGTCGGTAAAGCGAGACACTTTTCGCCGCTATACCTCTTATTTTCGAGCGGGGCACTTTTCACACTAGGCGTAGCGATTTTTCCCAATATTCGTCTGTTCGAGAGCGCTTCCATGGCCCAAATCAACCGTCATCCTGTCAGCCAGGAGCCGCCCATCACCGTATTCGGTCCTGACTTCCCGTTCGGCTTCGATCATTGGCTGGAGCATCCTGCAGGCCTGGGCAGCATTCCGCCCGAGCGCTACGGCGAGGAGGTTGCGATTGTCGGCGGTGGCATTGCAGGACTCGTCGCGGCTTACGAATTGATGAAGCTTGGCCTGCGTCCGGTCGTCTATGAGGCATCGCGGCTGGGCGGCCGCCTTCGCTCGCAAGAATTTGAAGGTGCAGAAGGCATCGTGGCAGAGCTGGGTGGGATGCGTTTTCCTGTGTCATCCACAGCCTTTTTTCACTATGTGGATAAGCTTGGACTGGAGACCAGGCCCTTTCCAAATCCACTTACGGGCGCCTCGGGCAGCACCGTGATCGACCTGGAGGGGCAGACGTATTACGCCGAGCGTGCGCAGGACCTGCCGGCGATCTTCAGCGAAGTCGCGGACGCCTGGGCGGATGCGCTCGATGAGCGCGCCCATTTCAAGCATATCCAGCAGGCGATTCGCCAACGTGATGTGGTCACGCTCAAGCACCTGTGGAATCAACTGGTGCCGCTGTGGGACGACCGCACCTTCTACGACTTCGTCGCAACGTCCCGTTCGTTCGCAAAGCTGACGTTTCAACACCGCGAGATTTTCGGGCAGGTGGGCTTTGGAACAGGCGGCTGGGATTCGGACTTCCCCAATTCGATGCTGGAAATCCTGCGCGTCGTCATGACGAACTGCGATGACAATCAGCATCTGGTCGTAGGCGGCGTCGAGCAGGTACCCCTGCGTTTATGGCGGCATGCGCCGGACCGCTGCGCGCATTGGCCGGCAGGCACGAGTCTGAGCAGCCTGCACAGCGGCGCGACCCGTGCTGGCGTGCAGCGCATTGCGCGCGAAGGCGAAAGCGCATTTCGCATTACCGACACCTGGGGGCACGAGCGCCTTTATCCTGCTGTGCTCGTCACCTGCCAGAGCTGGCTGATGACCACGCAGATCGACTGCGACGAATCGCTCTTTTCGCAAAAGATGTGGATGGCGCTGGACCGTACGCGCTACATGCAGTCGTCGAAGACCTTCGTGATGGTGGACCGACCGTTCTGGAAGGACAAGGACCCCGAAACCGGTCGCGATGTGATGAGCATGACACTGACTGACCGGCTGACCCGCGGGACGTACCTGTTCGATAACGGCGAAGGTAAGCCAGGCGTGATCTGCCTGTCCTATTCGTGGATGAGCGATGCGCTGAAGATGCTGCCGTACCCGGTCGAGAAGCGTGTGAAGCTGTCCCTGGAAGCGCTGAAGAAGATCTATCCGAAGGTCGACATCGCCGGTCATATCATCGGTGATCCCATCACGGTCTCGTGGGAAGCCGACCCGCATTTTCTCGGTGCCTTCAAAGGTGCACTGCCTGGACACTATCGCTACAACCAGCGCATGTATGCGCACTTCATCCAGAAGGACATGCCCAAGGAACAACGCGGCATCTTCATTGCGGGCGACGACGTATCCTGGACGCCGGCCTGGGTTGAAGGCGCCGTGCAGACATCGCTCAATGCCGTTTGGGGCATTCTTACGCACTTTGGCGGGCGGTGCTCTACCGATAATCCTGGCCCTGGCGATGTTTTCGATGAGCTGGGCCCGATCGCATTGCCGGAGTGACAACCATGAAGATCGCGCTGTATCAGTGCCTGCCCGGTTCGCTGGACGTCGAAGGCAACCTTCGGCGGCTGGACCATGTCGCTGCCCAGGCAGTAGCGCAAGGGGCGAAGGTACTGGTACTGCCCGAGCTGTTCAGTACGGGATATGCAATTGGGGCCGAGGCGGTCCAGCAGCTCGCCGAACCGGTAGACGGCCCGTTCGCAGAACACGCGGCGCGGATCGCACGCACCCACGGGGTTGCGCTTTGCTATGGCTATCCCGAGCGGGGCCGCGACGGTGCGATCTACAACAGCGCGATGTTGCTTGGCGTCGATGGGCAGCCGCTGCTCAATTATCGTAAATGGCAGCTGTTCGGAGCGCTGGACCGGGAGCAGTTCAGTGAAGGGGACGGCGCGCCGCGTGTGGCGAACCTGCTGGGTTGGCAGGTCGGCTTGCAGATCTGCTACGACGTGGAATTTCCGGAAGGCGTGCGTCATTTGGCAAGCGCCGGTGCGGAGCTGGTGCTTGTGCCGACTGCGAACATGCGCGGTTTTGAGTTCATCGCGGACGTGACCGTGCGCAGCCGGGCCTTCGAAAACCTGTGTTTCGTGGCCTACGCGAACTACGTCGGCGTCGAAGGCCCATTCGAGTATTGCGGTCGCAGCAGCGTCAACGGCCCGAAGGGCAGTCGGTTCGATCTGCCCGGCGAAGGAGAGGGGCTGTTGGTCGTGGATATCAGCCGCGACGAGCGCGAGGCGGCGCTACGCGACAATCCGTACCTCACGGACTACCGTACGTTCGATCATTAGCGATCGCAGCCGTACACCGTCAGGTCGAGCCGCTACGTCGGTCGATCTTTCGATTGAGGATGATCGAGGTCTGGGTCAGCTTCACGCCCTCGAGATTGCCAATGCGATCAAGCAACTCGTCGAGCTTTTCATGCGTGGTGCAGCGCAGGAAGGCCACATAGTCGAAATGGCCGCTCACGGACGACACTTCCTCGACTTCCTTCATTTTTTCCAGCGCACGGATGACGCTCGCGGTACTGCGCGGAAACACGCTGATGCTGCAATACGCTCGTACCGCGGCCTGCTCCAGGCCGCTGCCCAGTCGCACGCTGTAGCCGAGTAAAATACCCTCGCGCTCAAGCCGCGCCATACGCGCGGCCACGGTCGTGCGCGCCAGATCGAGCTTGCGCGCAAGCGTCGCCGTGGACTCGCGCGCGTTCTGCTGGAGCAGGTGTATCAACTGCGCGTCGGTCTCGTCGATCTTCGTGTACATCACAGCTCCGGCAGAAAAGGACAACGCATATCGGCACGCCACTCAGCGCATTCCGGCTTCCTGTAGCAGCCAGTCGCGAAACAGCACGGCCTGCCCGTCATGCGACTTGCGCTCCGGGCTGACCACCCAATAGGAATCGCTGGAGCGTACCGGTTTTGCGAAGGGCAAGTGAAGCGCGCCGGTTGCCAGTTCACGCTCCACGTAGTGTGTGGGCACCACGGCGAGGCCAAGCCCACTCACCGCTGCACTGATCAGCATTTCGCTTTGAGAAAAGCGGATGCCCTGAATGGTGCCGTCATGGCGCAGGCCCGTGGCACGCAGCCACTGCATCCAGAGGCTTGGCCGGCTGGCATTCTGAAGCGTCGGTATACGTGCGAAATCCAGGTGGTCCAGCCGAGTGCCCGTCGGGATGAGCGTGGGTGATGCGACCACCACCAGCTCTTCGGCGAATAGCTCTTGTGCGCGTGCATCACTCCACGCGCCTGTGCCGCGCAGGATGGCAATGTCGATGCGTGTGGTCTTGAAGTCGACGCTCTCTGTGACAGGGCACACCTCGACAGGGACTTCCGGCGCAACGCCAACGAAGCGTGACAAACGTGGCGCGAGCCATCGGGAAATGAACGTCGGATTGGCGCCGATCATGAGCGAGGCGTCCGCTTTGCGTCCGCGCACGAGATCGATCGACACCTCTTCGAGCCTGTTCAGCACATGGCCGACATCACGGAAGTAGCTCGTACCGGCGTCCGTGAGGACGAGCCGGGAGCCGGAGCGCTCGAACAGCCGTAGGCCCAAAAAATGTTCGAGGTTGGCGATCTGACGGCTCACACCGCTCTGCGTCAAAAAGAGGTCTTCCGCAGCCCGGGTAAAGCTCATATGGCGAGCAGCGGCTTCGAACGCTTGAAGCGCCGACAGAGATGGCAGGAATCGACGCATGGGAACCCTCACAAAGCACGGCATGATTTTTAGTCATGGCGAACCCAGTTTTCAAGGCTTCAATTCTGCCAGGCCCTGTGCGATCAATATGTCCACGTTGCGTCTTGCACAAGACCCAGAAAAACAAATGCCGTGCATGACATCAGGTGCGATTGCCGCGCACGCCAGGAAGGCGAGCCGCGTACCTCTTTTCGACTGCCCACGCAAATGTTCAAAGACCAAGAAAACGCAGCAATCGAGAACGCCCTGATGGAGACGACAAGTACATGATCAGCCGCAGAACCTTCGGAAAGCTCATTGGCGTGACTGTGATCGGCAGCTCGACCGGGCTCGTTTCCCTTCAAGCCCTGGCCGAAGCTGGTAGCTCGCTTGAGCGCGTCAAATCTTCAGGCGTACTTCGCGTCGGCGCTGTTGCGGATGGCGCGCCGTATTATCAGAAAAGCCTTACTGGCGGGCCCTGGCGCGGCTTCTACATCGATATCTGTCAGAAGCTGGCCGACGATCTTGGATTGAAGCTTGCGATCACCGAAACCACTTGGGGAAATTCGGTACTGGATCTGCAAAGCAACAAGACGGACGTATTCTTCGGCCTGAATCCGACCCCGGAGCGTCAGAAGGTCATCGACTTTTCCGGGCCGGTTTTCAAGAACGCGTTCACGCTCATCACGAAAAAGTCCGTTACCGCAAAGACCTGGGCGGATTTCAACACCTCCGACATGCGAATCAGCGTGGATGCCGGCTCCTCCCATGATTCGGCGGTCACCCGGTTGGCGCCAAACGCTACCGTCTCACGGCTAAAGACAGCCAGTGACGCCACTGCGGCGCTCCAGTCCGGACGGGTGGACGCACAGTGTCTGGTCATGATTCTCGCGCTGTCCCTGCAAGCCAAGCATCGCGCCATTGGTGAGCTCGTCGTTCCTACACCTGTCGATTACACGACATCGAATGCTGGATTTCGCCGCGAAGCTGACACGTCCTGGCGCGACTTCGTTGAAGCGTGGATCACCGAGCACCGTGAGAATGGCTTCATCAAGTCGGCCATCATCCGCAACATGGAGCTGGTCGGTGTAACGGAAAAAGACTTCCCCGAAGGCTTTGAGATCTGAATGCCCTGATCGCTGACAGGCAGATGCCATTTCCCCTGCACGTATCGAATCGAGGGCTGCGTCATGTATGAGTGGGACTTCTCCGTTCTTTGGGAGTACCGCTGGCTGTTCCTGCAGGGTCTGGGGCTCACCGTCTCGTTCACGGCAGCCATCGTGGTTGGCGGGCTGGTTATCGGCTTGCTTGCAGCGATGGGGCTGCTGTCGCGCTTCGCACCGCTCAGGGGTGTCGCGCTGCTATTCACCGAGGTGTTTCGCTGTACGCCCGTGCTGGTGCAGCTGATCTGGTTCTACTACGCACTGCCTATCCTGGCAGGCGTCGAGATGACGCCCATCACCGCATCGCTGCTGGCGCTGTCCTGCTACGGCGGCGCGTTTTACGCAGAGATCATTCGCGGCGGGATCGTTTCGATTGACTCGGGGCAGCACGAAGCAGGACGCGCCCTCGGGATGACGCCCGGTCTGACCATGCGCCGGATCATTCTGCCCCAGGCGCTGCGACGCATGGTGCCAGCCCTGATGAACCAGTCGATCCTGCAGTTCAAGAACACATCGCTCGTCTCCGTGCTCGCGGTGCCGGATCTCGTGTACCAGGGCCAAATGGTCGCGCACGACAGCTTCCGACCGCTTGAAACCTATACAGCCGTAGCCGTTGCCTACTTCGTGATCCTGTTTCCTCTGACACTCTTCGTACGCTGGCGTGAGAAGAAAGCGAGTGCTGCACGATGAGCGAGCCCATGATCGAAATTACCGGTGTTCGTAAGTGCTTTGGCGCGCTTGAAGTGCTCAAGTACATTCATTTCAAGGTAGATCCTGGCGGTGTCGTGGCGCTGATTGGGCCGTCCGGTTCGGGCAAGTCGACCTTGCTGCGCTGCTTGAATCTGCTCGTCGAGCCCGATCAGGGCGATATCAGGGTCGGCAATACCCGGTTCAGTTTTGGCCGTGGGCAACCCATGCCCGGGCAGCGCGAGCTTGCAGCGTTCCGGGCGAAGACGGGCATGGTGTTTCAGAGCTTCAATCTCTTTCCGCACATGACGGTGTTGCAAAACGTCATGGAGGCGCCCGTGCAGGTGCGCGGACTGAAGCCCGACGCGGCCCGTGAACTTGCCATGTTGCATCTGGAAAAGGTCGGCCTGGCGGACCGGGCGGCACAGATGCCCAGGACATTATCAGGCGGACAGATGCAGCGCGTTGCGATCGCACGGGCGTTGGCGATGGAGCCCGAGGTCATGTTGTTCGATGAGGCCACGTCCGCACTCGACCCAGAGTTGGTAGGTGAAGTGCTGGCAATCATGCGCACGCTTGCGGACGAGGGCATGACGATGGTCATCGTGACGCACGAGATTGCGTTTGCTCGTGACGTAGCGGACCGCGTGGTGTTCATGCGTGATGGCTACGTCGTCGAAGACGGTCCAGCGCGTGAAACGATCGATAGTCCACAGCAGGATGCAACGCGCGCGTTCCTCAGCCATTTTCACAAGGGCCACGTTGCCTGCTGAGCAGGACCGTGCGCTGCAACAATTCAGACAAGACGCGCGGCTACACCGCGGCGGATGGGGGAGTTCTGCATATGGAAAATGACAGCATCGAGCGGCTGCGGGTCTTTCTCATCGAAAGCCCTATCAAGATGGCGCGTCTGCAGGGGGTCGGTAACGTCAAGGGCACGGTGAAGCGCGTGCTGGTCGAGCTGACGTCAACGTCAGGCATCGTAGGCTGGGGCGAAGCGGCGCCCTGGGAGGTGTTCACAGGAACGGCCGAAGGCGCCTTCGCCGCGATCGATACGTACCTGCGCCCCGTTGTGCTCGGTGCGCCGGTTCGCGCGATCCGCGCAACGACACTGACCATGGATCGCGTACTTGTCGGCCACGGCGAAGCCAAGCTTGCGATCGAGACTGCAATGTTCGACATCCTGGGCAAGTCCACGGGCTTGTCCGTTGCCGATCTGTTGGGTGGCCGGGTGCGTGACAGCATTCCGCTGTCGTTTTCCATTGCAGATCCTGATTTCGAAGCGGACATGGCACGTATGCGTGAAATGGTCCCGGCCGGCAACCGTATTTTCAAGGTCAAGACCGGCGTGAAGTCCCATGCGGAGGACATGGCGCACCTGGAAGCCATGCGTGGCGAGTTCGGCGACGGGATCGACCTGCGTCTGGACTACAACCAGGCATTGTCGCCTTTTGGCGCAATATCCATCCTTCGGGACGTGGACCGCTTTCGTCCCACCTTCATCGAGCAGCCGGTACCACGTGATTGCCTGACGGCGATGGCATCGTTCGCGGACGCGCTCGATACACCGATCCTTGCGGACGAAAGCTGCTTCGACGGACGTGACCTGCTGGAAATCATTCGGCTCGGCGCAGCAGACGCCATCTCGGTCAAGTTGATGAAGGCGGGCGGGCTGCTCAAGGCCCAGGGCGTGATGGCAATTGCAGACACGGCCCATATCCCAGGCTACGGAGGGACGCTTTGGGAGGGCGGGATCGCACTGGCCGCCGGCACGCAATTCATCGCCGCCACACCCGGCATGTCGCTGGGCTGTGAGTTTTACATGCCCCATCACGTGTTGACCGAGGACGTTCTTGAAGCACGCGTACCCAATCGCGACGGCGCCGTCATCGTACCGACCGGACCGGGCCTTGGTATTTCAGTGAGTGACGCGTCACTGCGGGGCAACGCCCGCATATTGGCCGAGAAGTAAGCCGGGGATAGGCGACAATGACCAAAGAAGCGTCTCGCCACATCGTCGTGATCGGCGCGGGCATCGTGGGTGTCTGTACCGCGCATGCACTGCTCGACGACGGACACCAGGTCACATTGCTAGAACCCGGCGAACCGGGCGGTGAGCAGGCGGCCAGCTACGGCAATGGCGCGTTCCTCAGCCCGGCGTCGATCATTCCGATGTCGGTGCCCGGGCTGTGGAAAAAAGTCCCCGGCTACCTGATTGATCCGCAAGGCCCCTTTACCATCCGATGGCGATTCCTGCCCAGACTTGCGCCGTGGCTGTTGCACTTCCTCCGAGCAGGTTCCACGGCCGAAAAGGTGCAGCGCACCGCGCGTATACTTTCAGGCCTGCTCGCTGATGCACCCGCCCGCCATATGGCGCTTGCCAACCGTTCCGGACTCGCGGGGCTCATCCGCCAGGATGGCTTGCTCTACGCTTATACGGACCGTGCCGCGTTCGATCTCGAGGCTGTGTTCTGGGCGCTGCGACGTGAAAATGGCCTGCAGTGGACAGAGCTGGACGCCGCCGCGTTGCATGCATTCGAGCCATCGCTCGACCGGCGCTATACCTTCGGGGTACTGCTGGACGAAGGTGCCCATTGCCTTGACCCCGGCAGCTATGTGCGAGGTCTTCTGGATGCGGCCCTGAATCGTGGGGCACGCTGGATCCAGACAGGTGCTCAGTCATTCGACATTGCCGATGGCCGCCTGCGCGGCGTGTTGACGACTCAAGGTCATATAGAGTGCACCGGCGCCGTCATCTGCGCCGGTGTCCACTCCCGTGCGCTGGCAGCGAAGGTCGGTGATCGCGTCCTGCTGGAGAGTGAGCGTGGCTATCACGTCCAGATTGCGAACCCGACGGCAGGCCCTCGCATTCCCGTAATGCCAGGCGACGGCAAGATGGCGAATACCGTTACGCGACATGGGTTGCGGGCGTCGGGCCAGGTGGAATTGGCCAGTGCCGATGCACCGCCCGACTGGAACCGCGCCGACATTCTGCTTCGCCACCTGCTAACGACTTATCCAGGCTTGGCAGACGACCCCGAGCATCTCGTCGTGCGTCGCTGGCAAGGGAATCGCCCGTCCACTCCCGACGGCTTACCCGTGATTGCGCAGGCAAGCGCGACGCCTGACGTGATACATGCCTTTGGTCACGGGCATGTTGGCCTGGCGTCTGCGCCCATGACCGCAAGCCTTGTCGCAAGTCTTGTCGCGCAGCGCTCGCCGAATGTCGATCTTGCACCCTTCGCAGCCAAACGGTTCCGCTGAGGGCATTCCCGTCGCGTGCCGTGCGGCATTCGTGATCGCGACCTGGGAGGCAATCAGGACGCTTTTTTCACGTTTGCTTTTTTAAAATTTCTCGCTCGCATTGATTTGACCCCTAGACGATGCAGGAGGGAGAGCGAGGAAATGGGAGCGGTAGTAGCGTTCTGGATGCCCGTGGGTGCCATGGCGATAATAGGGACGATGGTAGGTTTGAAAGCGACCTGGATGCTAACGCGGAGTCGGCGCGTAGCGTATCGGGAATGGGTTGCGCGGCCCGCCAATTATGGGCTTGGCTTCGGCGCACTTGGCGTGCCGGTTGGTTTCGCGCTGTTCATAGTGGCAAACAGCGGGATCTAGTCGGCCCATAAATCGGTTGACCAGGCGCTTGGATGTCAGGTGATGATCGTGTGTGCGGATGCCGTATCCGAGCGCCGGAGCGGATCCCCACCGAAGGACTTGCCATGCCCCTTGCCGACAACCTGCTTGCGTTCACGCTCGCCGCCACATTGCTGACTGTCACCCCGGGGCTCGACACGGTACTTGTACTGCGTACGGCGGCTGCGGAAGGACGGCGTGACGCCATCCATGCTGCGCTGGGGATCAATGTGGGATGTCTGGTATGGGGCGCGGCTGTCGCTTTTGGCCTTGGCGCACTGTTGGCCGTTTCGGAGCTGGGCTACACCTTGCTCAAGTATTGCGGAGCGGCCTACCTCGGCTGGCTCGGCCTGAACCTGTTGCTGCGTCCGCGCGACTCACTTGAGAGAGCCGTGCCTCGCCAGCGCAAGGGCAGCGGATTCGTGCGGGGGCAGCCGCTGGTGGCATGGACCTTTGCATTGGTTGGCATACACGTGGTGCTGAGTTTGATCTGGTCGGCAATACTGATCACTGCGACCCATTCCCTTGGCGACTGGTTGCGCCGCGAGCGGGTCATTCGCTGGCTTGATCGCACAACCGGGGTTGTCTTCCTGCTGTTCGCGGCGCGCCTTGCGCTGAGCCGGCGATGACGCGTGTTCAGACTACGTCCGATTTACTGACTGGGGCGACACCATGCTGACATACGAGCCGTATACCCCCTCCAGAAGAGCAGCGTGTCTTGGCCTGTTCGACGCCAATACGCCACGTTTCTTCGCGGCCTCTGAACGGCCCGACTTCGAGCACTTTCTCGATCACTACACATCAGCATGGCACTTCAAAACAGGCATGCTCGACGGCGATGTCGTTTCATGCGGGGGCTATCGCGTCGACGCCGCCGGGACGGCCGCGTTGGCCTGGGGCATGGTGGCGCCCGAATGCCACGGGCGTGGCATCGGCCGGATGATGGCCCATTCACGTCTGGACGCAGCCAGCCGCCATCCAGGCGTTACACGCATCATTCTGGACACGAGTCAGCATACCCAGGGCTTCTATGCGCGCCTGGGCTTCAAACCCATGTCGGTCACCCGCGACGGCTATGGTCCCGGGCTCGATCGCTGGGATATGGTGCTGACCTTACGCAGATAGCCGCTAGTGGTGTGCACCGCGCTAGCGTCCAGTGCTTAAATTCAATTAGGGTCTCTGATAAATGACATTTCAGCGAAGTCGATGCCGGATTTCGCTGTGGTGTCTTCATCCACATAAGGAGCTGCCATGTTCACTTGCCACGCCGATGTCGCCATCACCGATCCGCAACGCTGCCTGTTGCGCCTGTGCCGTCACTGGAGCCACAAATTCCAGGTGCAGCACGATGAGACCAGCGCACATATCCCGTTCGATCCGGCAGTTTGCGACCTGAAGGTGACCGAAACGGGACTGCACGTCAGCATCCAGGCCCCCGAGGAGGCGGAACTCGTCGAATTGCAAGGTGTGGTTCTGGACCATCTACAGCGGATGGCCGGGGAGCCGTTGCAGGCCGATTGGCGGGGCTGACTGCGTACTGGCGTCGACTGAAGGCGGAATGTGCCTCTCCTAACGACGCCAATGTTCCGGTGCGTCGCCTTCGAAGAGTCCGGCCAGTTCCTGGCGCGCTTCCTGTGCTGTCTGCAGCACCTTCGCGCGATCGCCTCGAACGTCATACTGCGCCTTGAGCAGTGCCTCGTCGTGTTCGACGAACTGTGCGATGCGATAAGCCGCCTGGTTGGGGTCAAGGCCGAGGCCTTCAAGGGTACGGCGGGTCATCTCAAGGCTCGAGTACAGCGTTTCGCGAATGGGCGCGACGCCCACATCGAGCACCTGATAGACGTGGTGTCGGTTGCGCGCACGGGCAATGATGTTCACGTTTGGATAAAGCGCGCGAACCACGCGCGCCGTCTCTACAGCCTTCTCAACGTCGTCAAGTGCAATCACTACGTACTTCGCCTGGCCAATCTTGGCGGCTTCGAGAATCTCCGGCCGTGTCGGATCGCCATAGAACACGGGGGCACGTTCGAACGAACGGGTCATCTCGATGGTGTCCACCGAGGTATCGAGGGCAACGTACGGAACGTTCTGGGCCTGCAGGATACGAGCGACGATTTGCCCCATGCGTCCCATGCCCGCAATGACCACTTGAGGCGCATCGCTGTCAATTACGGTCAGGTCCTGCGCAACGATTTTTTGAGGGTGGGGCCTTGATTCGACCCAGCGTGTGACGATCAGCAGCAACAGAGGCGTCAGCGCCATCGACAGGGTGATGGTCATCAACAGCGCGTCGAAGGCAGGCCTGTCGAGCAGCCCATTACTCAATGCGAGCTTGAACACCACGAACGCAAATTCCCCGCCTGCGGCGAGTACCGCGCCAAGACGCAACGCAGAAGCTATGTCGAGGCCGGTTGCCAATCGGCCGACCAACATGAGCAACGGAAACTTGATGGCCAGCAACAGCACGGTCAGGCCAAGAATAAGAAGTGGCGACTGGATCAGAAGCAAGAGATTGGCACCCATTCCGACACTGATGAAAAACAGTCCGAGCAAAAGCCCCTTGAACGGTTGGATCTGGGACTCCAGTTCGTGGCGGTATTCGGAGTCCGCCAGCAGGAGTCCGGCAAGAAACGCGCCGAGCGCCATGGATATGCCGACCTGCTCCATAAGCCAGGCGGTGCCGACGACCACCAGCAGCGCGGTGGCAGTCGACACTTCGGGTAGACCGGATTTGGCCACGAGCCTGAACACCGGGCGCAGTAGATAGCGACCGCCTACGACAACGCCTGCGACTACGACGAAAACTTCCAGCGCTGCCGCAAGGCCGTTGCCGTTATCGGAGGCCGCTGACTGCACAGCGAGCAAAGGCACCAGGGCGATCAAAGGAATCGCCGCGATGTCCTGAAACAGCAGAATCGCGAATGCCAGCCGGCCATGCGCCGTCTTCAACTGGCGGTTTTCGGCAAGACTTTGAAGCCCGAGTGCCGTCGAAGACAGCGCCAGTCCAAGCCCCAGTATGACGGCGGTCGCGGTCGATTGACCGAACGCGACGATGGCGAGCGCTGCGATCACAACGGCCGTGAGTGCCACCTGTGCAGCCCCTGCGCCAAAAACCGACTTGCGCATCAGCCAGAGGCGCCGGGGGGAGAGCTCGAGGCCAATGATGAACAGGAGCAATACAACGCCCATCTCGGAAAAATGCGCAACGCTTTCCGGATCCTGGATGAGCCCAAGTACGCCCGGGCCAATCAATACCCCTGCCAGCAGGTAGCCCAATACGGCGCCCAGTTGGGAGCGTTTGGCGAGCGGTACGATGACCACGGTGGCCAGTAGAAAAATGACTGTCGTTTGAAGAAGATTGCCGTCGTGTGGCATGTAGTACTCCTGCTGTATGCCCTCGCAACACAATCGACGCGAGTCTTTCTTGAATACGAAAACGCCCGCCCCGTCGTCGCTGGCAACGGGAGCGGGCGCTCTGACAGTCAGTTCAGATGCGCTTTGAGCTCACCTGCGGCTTGCCGCATCGCCGCCTTGACCTCGGCAATATCGCTCAGTGGATTGAGCAGGCCATAGTCATGGATCATCCCGTTGTAGCGAACCATCGTGACATCGACGCCGGCTGCGTCCAGCTTCTTCGCATACGCTTCGCCTTCGTCTCGCAGAACGTCCAGTTCGGCCGTCTGTACAAGGGCAGGCGGCAGCCCCTTGAGCTGATCAAGGCTGGCGCGCAGCGGTGATGCATGAATGTCGGCGCGTTGCTTGGGATCGGTCGTGTAGTTGTCCCAGAACCACTTCATCATGCCGGTTGTGAGGAAGTAACCTTGCCCGTATTGCGTATAGGAGGGCGTATCGAATCGTGCGTCTGTGACAGGCCACAGCAATAGCTGGAAGCGGAGCGCCGGTGCGTTCTGTTCTTTCGCCATCAGGCTGACGACGGCTGCCATGTTCCCGCCGACGCTATTTCCTGCTACCGCCAGACGCTTTCCGTCCACGCCGATTTCACGACCATGTTCGGCGACCCAGCGTGTTGCCGCATATGCCTGGTTAATCGCCGTTGGATAGTGCGCTTCGGGGGAAGGGGTGTAGTCCACATAGACCGCCACGGCCCCGGAACCGACCACGAGATCGCGTATGAGGCGCGCATGAGTCGGGTAGTCGCCCAGCACCCAGCCGCCGCCGTGGAAGAACATGAACGCGGGCAGATCCCCGTGCTCATTTGCCGGGCGAACGATGGTCAGATTGATACGCTGACCGTCAACGTCTATGGCGCGTTGGCTGACCTCAGTACCGGATAGATCCACATCTACCGAGTTCTGCGCGCCTGTGAGCACGGCGCGTGCGTCTTTCGGCGTCATCTGCTCGATGGGTTTTCCGCCGCCACTGTTGAGCGCATTCAGGAAGGCGCCGGTGTGATGTTCCGGAGCTGGCATTGCGGCAAAGGCGCTGCTGACGGCGGCGGCCAATGTCAGGGAAACAAGCGATTTCTTGAGCATGTTCATAAGGGCTTCCTTTCAAAGATCGTTGTTATGAATCGGGTGAGCACGCGGGCGGGTGTCGGGGGGCTGAGACCAGTGCTCGGTACGGCTGATCGCAGTTGCATGGTGGGCGGTAGCGACGTTGGCCTGATCCGTTCCTTATCGATACCGCCTTGGGCTTGGCTTAACTGCTTTGGCTGGTGCGGCCGCCAAACTCGAGAAACTGCAGGGTGTGAACTTGCCCCTGCTTGTCGACATATACGAGTTCAGCCGGGACGATTCCGTCTTTATCTGAGTTGTCGGTTCGCGAGACGACATGGTCGATATTCAGTGCAGCGGTGTTCTTTGCTTCGGTAACTGGGCCACGGCCGACGGGCGCATCTTTGCCAAGTGCGAACGTATTGACCGAGACCAGTGCAGTGAAAAGGGTGGCGAACGTCAGTGCGGTTTTCATGATCAGGTTTCCTTCTTGAGGCGTGTGCGTTGTTGATGTCGCTATATAACCAGCGCCGCCTCACATCGATGAAATCACTGCTCATGGGTGTCGCCATCACGCGTTTCGATTGTTCAGATCGCTCGCTATTGGAAAATGAGTCCGCGGCCCGGCGCGCTTGACGACACCGCATAGCGTCCTGGCCCGGCAATCAGAAGGGTCGTGAAGACGATCAGCAGCAGCCATCCGAACTGTCCTTCTTCCAATGTCCAGGATGGGTGCACGAAGAAAAGGGACACTAATAGCAGGATGAGGATGGGCACACTCGATAATCGGGGCATTACCCCAAGCGCAATAAGTAACGGGCAGACCGCTTCCGCAAATAGTGCAAATGAAAGTGTAAGTGGTGCACCCAGATTAAATGGATCCTCGATCACGGTTAATTCGTGTGAGAAATGCACGAGCTTGGGTAGGCCGTGGACGGAAAATAACAAGAGCGATCCGCTTATTCTAAGAAATAACAAGGCGGCGTCAGTGGCACGGATACTCATTCAAACCTCCATTATTGAATAACGGTTAAACGCATACGTAAGTACGTTTATTGGTGAAGGATTTGCACGCCCGGCTGTTGGCTGAATGGTTGCTTGTTCAGGCCTGCGGCCGCGCCAGGGTGCTTTCAAGGAACCAGATGCGGTTCTCGGCCTGGTCGATCCAGTTCTCGAGAAGACTGGTCGTGGCGACATCGTCGCCGTCGCTGGCAGTCGCATGGGCTCTGCGCATTGCTGCACAAAGGGCGGCGTTATCGTCCGCCAGGCACTGAAGCATGTCGCGCGCTTCGACGTCAGCCCGCTCGGCGCCGTCGATGCTTTTGAGCAGCGCGATCTGTTCGATGGAAAGGATGCTCGACTGCCCCAGCTTCCTGGCGCGCTCCGCTATTTCATCAGTGATCGCGAGCAGCTCGCTGGCCTGCTCATCGAACAGCAGGTGGTATTCACGAAAGTGCGGGCCCTGGACGTGCCAGTGGAAGCTGCGCGTTTTCATATAGAGCGCGAACACATCAGCGAGAAGCAGGCGGAGCCGGTCACCAATCACCTGGCGTGTCTGGCTGGAGAGGGTGTTGGCCGGTAGGCCGGATACGGGTTGAGGTTGAGCAGTCATGACGGTCTTCTTCAGTGCGTTGAGGATGCCGTCAGGGTGCCTGTACTCGTCTCAAGCGCCTTGAACAAATGTGCTCATCGTTACCCGGTCACTGGCTCATCGGACGTCTGATCACATGGGCTGCGTTGGGTTTGGCGTGGCGCGAAGCCGCGCCAGTGCTGACGTTCAGCTTTTCGTGTCCATGTGGGGCCTGTGCGGATGGGGAGAAAAGCACAGCGATTCAATTCCCGCGTTCTGCAAACCGGGATAGTGGCGCCATTCCGATCTGGAGAGATTCGACGTGACTGGCGCTGATGACGAAAAAATCGTAACGCTCGTGATTGACCATGACGTTCTGCCAGCGCAACAGGACAACTACGAGCGCTGGCTGAAGCAGGCCGTGGCCATTGCGGCGCAGCATGAAGGGCACCTTGGCGTGAACGTCATTCGCCCGGAAGGCGCCGGCGGCAACTACGTCACGGTCATCCGCTTCGCGAGCAGGCCTTACCTGGACGCATGGGTCACGTCGGATGAGCGAAAGGCACTGATCGAGAAGGTGGCGCCGTACCTCGCCTCTGGCGACCACTACACCGCACATGCCAGCGCCGAGTTCTGGTTCACACCCAAAAGCCCTGAAGCACCGGCATCGCCGCGGTGGAAGCAGGCCGTGCTGACCTACGTCGTGATCCTGCCGCTGGCCACCTGCGTACCGCTTCTGTGGCATCCGGTTTTCCAGCGTTATCCCGCTGTCGGCAACGTGGTGGTCAGCAACATGATCATCACGCTCTGCATCGTGTTGCCGGTGGTTTACCTGATCATGCCGTGGACAACACGGCGCCTTTCCAGCTGGCTCAACGCCCGCTGATCTTCAAGCAATCGACTGCACAAAAGGAGCGTGTTCCATGGCTTATTTCACAACGCGTGATGGCGCCGAGATCTACTACAAGGATTGGGGCAGTGGTAAGCCAATCCTATTCAGCCACGGGTGGCCGCTGGATGCGGACATGTGGGAATACCAGATGGAATATCTGTCCAGCCGCGGCTATCGGACCATCGCGTTCGACCGGCGTGGTTTCGGCCGCTCGAGTCAGCCGTGGAACGGTTATGACTACGATACCTTCGCTGATGACATCCACGCACTGATCGAACACCTGGACCTACGCGACGTGACACTCGTGGGATTCTCCATGGGCGGCGGCGATGTCAGCCGTTACATCGGACGGCACGGCTCAGTGCGCATCGCACGGCTTGCCCTGCTGGGTGCTGTGACCCCGATCTTCGGTCGATCGGCAAGCTTCCCGCAGGGTGTTCCGTCCTCGGTTTTCGTGGGCATCAAGGCAGGCCTGCTCAAGGACCGTGCACAGTTCATTGCAGACTTCTCGGCCACGTTCTACGGCACCGATATCGGGCACGTCGTTTCACAAGGGGTGATGACACAGACGCTCAACATTGCCCTCATGGCGTCGCTCAAAGGCACCCTCGATTGCGTAACCGCCTTCTCGGAAACGGACTTCCGCGCCGACATGGCTGCGATCGATGTGCCCACGCTCATCATTCACGGCGATGCCGATGCCATCGTGCCCTTTGAGACCACCGGCAAGTTGGCCAGTGAAATGATCAAGGGGGCGCGTTTGAAGGTGTACGAAGGCGCACCCCACGGGTTTGCCGTCACTCACCAGCAGCAGCTGAACGAAGACCTGCTGGCCTTCGTAGCGAGCTGATCGGGGGCGCTTGTGGACAACGATCTCAAGGATCCCAAGCGCCGCCAGATCGTCGTCGCCGGCACCGTACTCGGTGCCGCCGGCGCGCTCTGGTCTTCCCTTCCATTTGCCGGTAGATCCGGTTTCGCATCAGGAGCGGGCATGACTGCAGACCTCATTCTGTTCAATGGGCAATTCCACACGGTTGACCCGCAGCAGCCGCATGCGAGCGCCGTCGCAATCAAGGATGGCCGTTTTCTCATCGTGGGCACTGATGCCGAAGCGATGGCGACCCGTGGGTCGGCTACGAGGGTTGTGGACCTGAGAGGGCGGCGCGCCATTCCTGGGCTCAATGACTCTCACCTGCACCTTATCCGGGGCGGCCTGAACTACAACCTTGAGCTGCGCTGGGAAGGTGTACCGTCGCTGGCTGATGCCTTGCGCATGCTCAAGGACCAGGCGGACCGGACACCGGCACCCCAGTGGGTGCGCGTTGTAGGAGGCTGGAACGAATTCCAGTTCGCCGAAAAGCGCATGCCCACCCTGGCGGAAATCAATCAGGCGGCACCTGATACCCCTGTATTCATCCTGCACCTCTATGATCGCGCTCTGCTCGATCGCGCGGCACTCAGGGTCGTGGGCTACACGAAAGACACGCCGAACCCACCGGGTGGCGAGATCCAGCGAGACAGCACAGGCGAGCCGACCGGCATGCTCATCGCACGCCCGAACGCCATGATCCTGTACTCGACGCTGTCGAAGGGGCCGAAGCTGCCACTCGAATACCAGGTAAATTCGACGCGTCAGTTCATGCGTGAGCTCAACCGCCTTGGTCTGACCAGCGCCATCGATGCGGGCGGTGGCTTCCAGAATTACCCGGACGACTATGAAGTGGTTCAGGCGCTTGCCGATGCTGACCAGCTCACCGTTCGCATCGCCTATAACCTGTTCACTCAGAAGCCAAAGGAAGAACTGGCGGACTTCCAGAACTGGACCCGTACCGTGACCTACGGACAAGGTACGGACTATTTCCGCCACAACGGCGCCGGCGAGATGCTGGCGTTCTCGGCCGCCGACTTCGAAGACTTCCTGGAGCCTCGCCCGGATCTCCCCGGCAATATGGAGGCTGACCTGGAACCTGTCGTGCGCCATCTCGTGGAGCATCGCTGGCCCTTCCGGCTACATGCCACCTACGACGAATCCATTTCGCGCATGCTCGATGTATTCGAGAACGTGAATCGGGACATTCCCTTCAATGGTCTGCCCTGGTTCTTCGATCACGCCGAAACCATCACGCCGCGCAATATCGAACGCGTTCGCGCGCTCGGCGGCGGTATCGCCATCCAGCATCGCATGGCGTTTCAGGGCGAATACTTCGTGGACCGTTACGGCAAGGCCGCCGCGGAACAAACGCCACCCATCAAGCGCATGCTGGCCGAGGGCATCCCGGTTGGCGCCGGCACCGATGCCACACGCGTTGCGAGCTACAACCCCTGGACGTCGCTCTATTGGTTGGTGAGCGGCAAAACGGTTGGCGGCATGGCGCTCTACCCCGAAGGCTTGTCGCGAGATGTAGCGCTTCAGTTGTTCACGCAAGGCAGCGCCTGGTTCTCGAACGAACAGGGCAAGAAGGGCCAGATCAAGGTCGGCCAGCTGGCTGACGTGGCCGTCCTTACGGCCGACTTCTTCACGATCGAGGAAGAAGCGATCAAGTATCTGGAATCGGTCCTGACGGTCGTTGACGGAAAAATCGTCTACGGGGCAGGTGACTTCTCCTCGCTTGGCAATCCGCCGTTGCCGGTCATGCCGGACTGGTCGCCGGTTGCCCGTGTCCCGGGGCACTGGAAGCCGGCAGCCCCGCTGCAAGCTGCTGTTCACCAATGTGTAGGACCGTGCGCTGTGCACGCACATAGCCATGAGCGCGCACGCTTGAGCAAGGTGCCCATCAGTGACCACTCCGGCTTTTGGGGTGCGTTCGGCTGTTCCTGCTTTGCGTTCTGAGGTTGCAATGGACAGCGTGATCACCCAACGCAATGCGGGGGCATGGGCCCCGCTCGCAAGCCCGGTATTCCGGTGGCTCTGGCTTGCCAGTATCGCGTCGAACATCGGTACGTGGATGCATGAGGTTGGCGCTGGCTGGTTGATGACATCGCTGTCTGCCAGCCCGCTGGCGGTCGCGATGGTTCAGGTTGCCGGTGCGCTGCCCATGTTCTTTCTGGCACTCCCGGCCGGTGCGCTCGCGGATATCGTCGACAAGCGCCGTTATCTACTTTGGGTACAGGCCTGGATGGCCTGCGTCGCGTTGACGCTTGCTGTCCTGACGCTGACGGGATGGATGAGTGTCCCGGTTCTGCTGATTCTGACGCTGTGCATGGGCATTGGTACGGCCCTCATGATGCCGGCCTGGTCGGCGGTTACACCCGAGGTTGTTGCCAAGGATGCGTTGCCGGCGGCCATTGCGCTGTCGAGCCTGGGCGTTAACGTGGCCCGCGCCATCGGGCCCGCGCTCGCAGGCTTCCTCGTCAGCTTGAGCGGGCCCTGGCTGACGTTTGCGCTGAATGCCGTTTCATTCGTCGCGGTAATGGTTGCGCTGTACTGCTGGAAAACGGAAGTCGCTACGCCGCTTCTGCCAGCCGAGCGGTTAATGGGAGCGATCCGGGCGGGGTTCCGCTATGCCCGGAGTGCGCAGCCATTGCAGGCTGTTCTGCTGCGCACTGCAGCGTTCTTCATCGGTGCGAGCGCAGGCATGGCGTTGCTGCCGATCCTGGTTCGCAAGGAGCTGCTCGGTACGGCGGCGGACTTCGGCGTCCTGCTGGGCTGCGTCGGGTTAGGGGCGGTGGGCGGGGCCATGGTGCTGCCCAAGCTGCGTCGTGGGCTTTCGAACAGCACGATCGTGGCATTAGCCAGTTGTGCCTACGCATGTGTGCTTTTTGCGCTGGCCGGAGTTCGTGATTTCGCCGCGCTCATTCCGGTGATGCTCGTCAGCGGCGCGGCCTGGATCGCGGTTCTTTCCAGCTTGCAGGTTGCGGCTCAGACCTCCGTGCCGACCTGGGTAAGGGCGCGCGCGCTGGCCGTTTATATCCTGGTCTTCTTTGGTTGCAGCGCGCTGGGCGGGATTGTCTGGGGTGCGGTTGCCAGCCACTGGTCTCTGTCGGTCGCGCTCACCGCAGGTGGGGCGTTCCTGCTCATTGGCGTGCTGGCAACCCTCGCCGTGAAGCTGCCGGTGACCGCCGCCGACGATCTTGCACCGTCGATGCACTGGCCCGCACCTGTGCTCGATGAGCACTACGACTGTGATCGCGGCCCGGTGATGGTAACCATCGACTACGACATTCCGTTGGAGAACGCAGAGGTCTTCAGGCGTGCGATGCAGTTCGTGGGTGGCATGCGCCGCCGCAATGGATCGCTGTCCTGGGGCCTGATGCAGGACAGCGAGAACCCCCGGCTTTGGCACGAGTTCTTCTTCGACGAATCCTGGCTCGATCACCTCCGCCATCACGGCCGCGTGACCCGCGCCGAGCAACGAATCGAAGCCGCAGCACGGCAGTACATGACGCCGGGCACTGAAGTACGCATACGTCACTACCTTGGAAAGCCTGCTTGACTGGCATTCCTTCCATCCCTTGAAAAACCACACAGGAGTTACATCATGAGCAAGCCTTACAACCGCCTCAACAAAGACGCCGCTGTGGTACTGCTGGTCGACCACCAGGCCGGCCTGATTTCACTGGTCCAGGACTTCACGCCAAGCGACTTCAAGAACAACGTTCTGGCGCTGGCTGCCTGCGCCAAGTTCTTCGAGCTGCCCACCATCCTGACCACCAGCTTCGAACAGGGTCCCAACGGCCCGCTCGTTCCCGAGCTGAAGGAGATGTTCCCGGACGCTCCCTACGTTGCGCGTCCCGGCCAGATCAACGCGTGGGATAACGAAGATTTCGTGGCCGCCATCAAGGCAACGGGCCGCAAGCAGCTGATTATCGCCGGTGTGGTGACTGACGTCTGCGTAGCGTTCCCGACCCTGTCTGCACTGGCCGAAGGCTTCGACGTATTCGTGGTGACGGACGCGTCGGGTACGTTCGACAAGACGGTCCAGCAAGCGGCATGGGCGCGCATGAACGCCGCGGGTGCGCAGATGATGAACTGGTTCAGCGTTGCGTGTGAGCTGCACCGCGACTGGCGCAACGATATCGAAGGTCTGGGCGCCTTGCTGTCGAACCATATCCCGAACTACCGCAACCTCATGACCAGCTACTTCACGTTGGTCAATAACAAGTAATTATCGGCGACGCCTTGCCGCCCGCTATCTGCTGCCCGGCCCTGTGCCGGGCAGACCCGTTTCTGGAGTCGCGATGAACCGTAATGATCTGCGTAAGGTGGACCTGCACCTTCTCATCGTTTTCGAAAGCTTGATGCATGAACGGAACCTGACGCGTACTGCTGAAAAACTCTTTCTTGGCCAGCCGGCCATCAGCGCGGCCTTGCTGCGTCTTCGGGAGTTTTTCAATGACCCGTTATTCGTTAGAAATGGCCGCGCCATGGAGCCCACGCCGCGCGCTTTGGAGATCCATAGGCGGCTTCCCGAGGCGCTGGATGGAATATCCCAGGCGATCAGTGAGCTTCAAGCCTTCGATCCGGCATCAAGCGACGCCGTGTTCCGGATCGGCATGTCCGATGACGTCGAATGCGGACTTCTGCCAGGGCTGTTGAGTCATCTGCGAACCGAGGCGCCCAACTGCGTTGTCGTGGTGCGACCGGCCAATTTCCTGCTGTTGCCTGGCCTGCTGGCGACCGGCGAGATTTCGACGGGCATCAGCTACACGACCCAACTTCCCGCGAACGCAAAGTGCCGCACACTGCGTGACATCAAGGCGGTGGTCATCAGGGCAGACGATGGTCGGGGTCCGCTGACGCTGGATGATTACTGCGAACGCCCACACGCGCTGGTCTCCATTTCAGGGGACCTGAGCGGCAATATCGACGACGATCTTGCACGGCATGCGCGGTGTCGGCGCGTGTCGCTTGCGGTGCCGCATTTCAGTGGGCTAGGTGCGCTGATCCGCAACTCTGATCTCATTGCGACCATTCCTGACTACGTGGCCTCAGCGCTGGTATGCGGTGGCGGCATCGTTGCCGAAGATCCGCCGTTCGAAATCGTGCCTTCGAAGCTGACCATGGTCTGGCGAGCTGCCCGTGACCAGGAACCGGCCGAGCGGTGGCTACGCGAGCAAATCGTCACCTATATGGCCGCCCGCTAGCGGGTGCGACCGTTGGCGGAACGGGTCGCTCTGATCCCCTGAAAGCCCCGTGGTACGGGGGCTTGCGGGAATCAATCGGTGGAATGGTCATCATCGCGCCGAACGATTTATTGGCCCATGAGTACCGCTCATAAGATAGCTCCAACACCAGGGAGCTATTGCCATGAACGTCCGCCGCCGCCTCAAACTGACCGCCTTTATCCTTTCCTTCACCGCTGTTGCATTGTTGAGCGGGTGCGCCAGTTCCGAGCGGGCGTACTATCAGGATGGATACACGGGGTATCTGGTCAAATGTGGGGGGCTGATGGGACGGTGGTCGGCATGTGAGTCAGCAGCAGCATCCCTTTGCGCCGCGGACGGCTATGAAGTGCTTGCACGCAACAGTATCGCCAGAGCTTCCGAGGCCGAAGCCGACGCCAGTGTGGCGGATAGCAGCTTCCACGTGCGCGATATGTATGTTCAGTGCCGCGGCGTGCGGCTGGCCTGGAAGGTAGGCGGCCCCACGAACGCCTCCCTGGATGCTGACGGCGGGACGGAAGGTTGAACGGCGCTGCGTCGGAGTATCCCTAGGGTCATGCCTGTGCAGTTGATTCACACCTGAGTGGTGTGAGTGTGGCGTGGCTTCGCTGCCACCGCTTGGGCGATGTCCCGGCCAGTTTGCTGAAGGTGCGCGAGAAATGGGACTGGTCAGCGAAGCCGCACTCCAACGCGATATGGCACATGGGGAGCGAGCCCTCAGCAAGCAACTGCTGCGCTCTCTGGATGCGCGACTTGAGCGACCATTCCTGTGGCGAAAGCCCGGTCGATTTCTTGAATGCGCGAGAGAAGTGGCTGCGAGACATCGCGCACTGGGACGCGACTTCAGCGATCAGTAGCTTGTCCTGTCGCACGGATGCCAGGATCTGCTTGGCACGCCGCTCTTGCCAGGGCGAAAGCGCTACGTGATCTCGAGCTTCAGGAGTATGACCTCGGTACTGAACGATCAGATGCTGGCACAGGCGCAAGCCCAGCTGATGGCACGTCTCGAGATCGGTCTGTTCCGCTGCTCGCAACGCGTTCTGAAGGGCCATGGCGAGGTCGTAGGTTTGCCGATCGAACGTGGCCATATGCAGTACCGTCCTGTTGGGTTCGGTAGCAGATTGCGCCGCGGGGATGCTTCAAGTCCTTGTCGTGATCTGAAAAATCCTGAAAAGCATCAGCCATTGCCGAGTCGCAACCGATGCGTGCCATCGCATTGCAGCCCTTCGGCCACCGTCACGTTTTTAAACTTTTGCCCCCTCCTGTAACTGGACCGGACTCCCCGCGCACGAGGATCTGCATGTCGAGCATTGCGCTGCGCCTGCCTCAATACTGCGTACCTTCCGTGCTGTAATAGGCGCGGTAAGGCGAACGAACCAGGTAAGGCAAATCCATGCGCACTATTGGCCTGTTGATTTTCGATGGCGTTCTTATGCTCGACGCCGCCGGACCTATCGATGTTTTCTCTATCGCGAACCGCTACCTCCCAGAGGATCGACACTATCGGGTCATAACCATTTCGCCAGAGCGGCGCGGCGTGCGCGCATCGAGCGGGTTACAGATGGCCGCCGACTATTGCATCGATGATGCGCCGACAGCCTTTGACGTGTTGCTCGTGCCGGGTGGCCCTGGCGCGTACACCGGCGAGCACCGTGAAATCGGCGCCTGGCTGCGTAAAGCCGCCCAAGGTGCGGCTACTTATGGTTCGGTCTGCACCGGCGCATTTCTACTTGGGGAGGCAGGGCTGTTGAATGGCCGCCGTGTCACCACGCACTGGCATTATCAGGAGCGTCTTGCGGCGCGTTGTCCGGATGCAATTGTGGAAACGGAACTCATCTATCTACGGGACGGATCGCTGGTTTCGTGTGGAGGCGTCACCGCGGGAATTGACCTCGCGCTGTCGATCCTTGCGGAACACCACGGGAAGTCCATTGCGCTCGATGTAGCCAAGGTGCTGCTGGTGGTCACGCAGCGCCATGGCGGCCAAAGCCAGTTCAGCCCGCTGGTGTCGGTCCCCGAGCAGGATAGCGATACCCACATACAGGCCATCCAGCGATATGTGATCGAGCACGTAAGTGAACCGCATACGGTGGCGGGCCTTGCACAGATGGCCAACATGAGTCCGCGGAATTTCAGCCGCGTGTTCGCCCGCGAGACGGGCGTCTCACCCATGGAGTTCGTGCTGACGGCGCGTGTGGATTCTGCGCGCAGTCTCCTTGAGTCCACGGATCTGCCACTCAAGACGATTGCGTTCAAAAGTGGCTTTGGCAGCACGCGGCAGATGCGTGCCCTGTTCAGCTCGCGGCTTGGGCTCAGCCCTGCGCAATACCGGTATCAATTTGGTTAAGCCGTCTTTCGGCCCCGATCCGGATCGATCATCCGCGCCATGTCGATGAGCTCAACCAACTTCGTGGCGCCCATTTTGATCATCACATTCTTCTTGTAGACCTTCACCGTCACTTCCTGAAGGCCAAGCATCACCGCGATTTCCTTGTTCATGCAGCCTGCCACCACCCGCTCGAAGACTTCTCGCTCACGGCCGCTGAGCAAGGCATAGCGGTCACGCACCGCCTGGGTGCTTGTCATTTCCGTATGCCAGGTGCAGGCGCGAATCATCGCATCGCTCACGACTTGCATCAGCGTGCGCTCGTCCATGGGTTTTGTGAGAAAGCTCTCAGCGCCGGCCTTCATCGCCCGTACCGACATATCGATCGTTCCAAATCCGGTCATGAATACGATCGGTATCGGGGCCTGACGCCTGGCAAGCTCTGCTTGCACGTCGAAGCCGCTGCCGGTCGACAGCCGAACGTCCAATAGCAGGCAGCCTGGCCGGCTGAAGTCGCATGCGGCAAGAAACGCTTCGCCGCACGCGTGGCCGTCGGCGTCAATACCCGCCGAACGAAGCTGACGTACCAATGCGGTCCTGACGGCTACTTCGTCGTCCACGACGTAGACCTGGGCATTCTGATTGGGCGCGGGAAGTGACTCACGCGCAGCGATGGTCATAGCTGTGGTAGTGGGTTCTGGTGCGTAGACATTGAGGCGATAGCCACGGCCGGATACCGTTTCCAGGACCGTTCGATCCAGCTCCAGAGTCTTCCGAATGGATGAGATATGAACGTGCAGGTTGTTCTCTTCGACAACCCTGTCCGGCCATACGGCCTCGAGCAATGCCTCTTTGGTGACCAGGTGGTTGAGCGACGAGAGCAGTACCTTGAGAATTTCTTCAGCGGGCCTGCTCACCTGAATGGGAACGCCATCTTTCTTAAGGCGCCCATGGTCAAGTGAGATCAATGCAGAGCCTAGATTAATCACAAGTGTCTTCCCATGGGTCACGGGCCGCTGCGCGCTGGATCGGTTGCGCAGGGCGTTGCGTTCGAGTTGGCTGCCACGTTGATGTGAGGGCTCCGCGTCAAAGGCATGGATGCAGCGGGGCGATCGCCTGGGAATCATTATCGTTAGGCATGGGGAACCGGGGCGCGCTAAAAGCGGAATGATCCAGACAAACAGCGGCGTGATACGGCCATCCCCTCACTGTTCAGCACCGCTCTGGACAGGATCGGTCGGCGCTTCTTCAACCCGATTGCGGGTCGTTCGAGTCGGCGAGCGGCAGGGTAAAGAAGAACAGGCTTTCATCGCGCCGACCGCGGGTGAACCGCAACGCGCCACCATGGGCACTGATGATGGATGAGCAAATCGCAAGGCCCATACCCATTCCGGTCGATTTTTCCGTGTAGAACGCCTGGAAGATCTGATCCTCGCATTCGGGCCTGACACCCGGCCCGCTGTCTTGCACCATTACGAGGATTTCGCCCTTCACTGGGCGCGCCGAGATGTACAGCCGCCGTCTGAAAGGCGGCAAATCCTGTATGGCTTCAACGGCGTTCATGATGAGATTGCGGATCACCTGTTGAATTTGAGTGGGGTCGCCCCAGGCTGCCGCAGCCGGTGCAACGTCCACGACCAGGCTTACGTTCTGATCCTGAATGTCTGCACTGGTGATGGAGAGAACGTGGTGGATCACCCGGTCGACTTCGAAACGCCTACGCACTGGCGGCGCTTGCCGTGCCAGCGAACGCATTGCGCTGACAATGTCAGCGGCGCGCTCGCCCTCGGACACGATGTCGCGAATGCCTTCGAGCGCGTCATTCACCTGCGGTCGCTCGCGTTCCAGCCAGCGAATGCTGGCGCCGGCATTCGACAGGATCGAGGCCAGAGGCTGATTGATCTCGTGAGCGATGGATGCCGCCAGTTCGCCCAGCACGCTCGCCTGGGAGGTACGTTCCAGTTCGGTGCGCGCCGCCCGCAGCGCGGCCTCGGTCACGCTGCGTTCGGTAACGTCCAGCAGTACGCCAATGTATCCAGTTCCTGCATCGTCAGGCTCACCTGCAAGCTCCAGGTAACGATGGCATCCATCGAGCTCCACGCTTCTGAATTTCAGGCGGAACGGTTCGAGGGCGCTGACCGCCTCGCTTAATTGCTCGGTGAAGGCGGTACGCTCGTCGGGGTGTACGAGTTGCGCCGGATCCTGCAGATACGCTTCTTCGGTCGGGCTGCACAGGCCGAGCTGATCGAGCAACCGCTTGGACCAGGGCGACGCCGATTCATAGGGCTTCCAGGCAAAGGTGCCGTAACGGTTGACAGCCTGACCGAGGGCCATGAGCGCCTGGGTTCGCCGCAATGTGCTCTCACTCGCACGACGCCGTTCGTTTTCGGCACTCAGTTCGCTGTACAGCCTAGCGTTGCTCAACGAAATGGCGGCCTGGGCCGCCAGCAACTCAAGTACGTCCATCCGCGCCGGCTCGAAGATGCCGGGAATCAATGCGTTCTCGACGTAGAGCAGCCCGATGATCGCGTTTTGCTTCAGCAAGGGGATGCAGCCGAGCGAGCCTCGCTCCAGTTCGAGCAGGCGGGGATCCTGGCTGAATCTGCGGACGGCTTGCGTTCCGTTCAGGGCCAGCGACTCTCGATGCTGGAATACATGTTGGATAAGGCTTGAGGGCACTGTTTTATCCAACGCGAGGTCCTGATGGATACAGATTTCGACGCCGCCGGCGCGGGCAACGCCGGTTGCTTCAATAGCGAGCTTGCCGTCTGATACAAGCAGTAACGCCGTAAAGGTCGCGCCAGCGTGCGTAGTCGCGTTGCGCAGCAGCGTCCTGATCAGTGCTTCGGGCTCGATCTCACGCGAGAGCGCTTGGCATGCTCGGGTAATGGCAAGCACATCCAGCTCGTGTTTGTCTGGAAGCGCGAGGCTCGGGGCCAATCCAGGCGCCTCTCGTAAGCTCGGATGCAGCGACTCGAGGCGATCGGCCAGGCGCTTTGCTCCCCAGCGGCGCCAGGCGTCGCGCGCGAGACGGAGGTGGACTCGCGCGCCATAGTTCATGCTGACCAGCGCCAGGCAGCGGCTCTCCAGTTCGTGTCCCAGGCCTTGAATGTGGATAGCGCCGCAGCTGCCAGCCTTGTCTATCGCATCCTCATAGTGAAGCAGCGCCTGTAAGTTGTTGCCCGCTATGCGCTGGAGTTCACCCTGGGCCAATGCAAGCCGATCGCCAAAAAATCGGGGGTTGGTCCGGGCTGCCGACTGCAGGCACGCCATGGGGCGATCGAAGTTCTGGACGATGCCTGTCTGCGTCTGGAGCGCGGCCCTGTTCAATACACTGAAAAGCGCCAGATCAATCAGGTGAATGTGTACTGGCGCCGACCAGGAAAGCTCCCAGGCATTGTCCAGGTGCTCCGCAGCCCTGCTGAGTGCGCCTTCGAGAAACTGAAACAGCCCCTCGAACAGCTCCCACAAGAAGCGCAGCTCAGCCATCTGAGAGTTCGCTACACGATTTGCCAGTTCGACAGGGCAGGGGATCGGTATGGTTTGGCCCACATCCCCGGCGAGACGGCGGATGTACAGGGCCTGTGTGTAGAGGATGCTCTGGGCGTCAGCGAATTCCAGATGCCGGGCATACTGCAAGCCGGTGTCTATCTGCCGGAGCATCCGCTCGATCGGCGCACCCAAGACAAGCAGATCTGAAATGATGTGGTTGTTCGCGTAGCACGCAACGCTCGGGCTGCCTTTGGTTATCAGGAAGCGGAAGGCTGACTCGGCGCATTCGAGCGAATAGGGAAGCGGTTTTGTCCAGACACTCACGCGTTCGAGCGCGATCAGCGCAGCGCCGCGGGCTACCGTAAAGGGCGTCTGTTCACTAAGGCTGACCGCGGCTTCTGCATACGCGCACGCCTTACTGTAGAACCCGTAGTGGTGCGCTATGCAGACGCCGAACCAGGCCAGCCCCTCCACACCCGCTGGGCTGATGCCGTAGTCCAGTGTGAGTCGCACAATATGGCCTGAGGCAACCAGCATCAGGTTAGGCTGAACGAAGGCGCCTGGGACGATGACCGCCCTCAAGAGGTCGACCGCGGCCTGGATCGGTTCATCGTCCAAAGGCGGCAAGGCTGCAAAGCATGCATTGGCATCGTCGCCGATACGCCTGGCAATAGCGTGTCCAAATAGCTCTGCTTCGCTCTGGGTAATGGTCAGAGACAGGCCTGGCAGCAGTGTTGCCAGGCCTTCAGAAATGGCCGCCAGCGCTCCGAGATAGTTTCCTTGTAATGAGTAGATTTCGCAGCGCAGGCGATAGAGCTCGGAGCGGTGGGCCGACCGCCTGGTTCTGGCAAGGTGAGTGTCGATGTGGTGATCCGCCGCTTCGTACGCGGCATCGAGAATCAGGCATTGCCCGTACAGCACCCTCATCCGACAAGCGCGTTCGCTATCGCCTGCCATTACATCCGGATCAAGCCGTTCGGCATAGGCGAGATATTCGATCGCGACCGTGGCGGCAATTACGCCGCGCGCCTGCTGCGCTGCTTCGACCAACACATCGACCAGCGCCGGGTGATGGGCCTGTTCGAAGCTGTCCGTGGGAACTCTGATGATGTGTGAGGCCGCACGATGCACGTGGGACGGCTGACCATCGCCGACAGTCGCCTGCATGAAGCGTATCGCGAATGCCGTGTGCATCGACTGCTGTCTTGCTGGGCAAAGCCGGGCAAGCAGAGCCTCCCAGATTGAATCGTGAGTGAAGGATATGCCGGCTCGATGTTCGGCAATCAGCCCTGCTGCAAATGCAGGTTTTAGCCACGCCGTCACCGTTTCAGGTGTCGCGTCACACGCGCAGGCAACCTCGCCGAGCTGAGCGTCGTTTCCGAGCAGTGAAAGCGCTTCCAGTGCACTCAGCGTCTTGACGGGCAGCCGTGCGAACCGCAAGTCCATCAGGGACTGCAATGCTACGAAGGATGCGTCTGGTAGCGCCGTACTCTCACGCAGGGCCGCAACAGCCTGATTGAGGTGGAGCGGATTTACCTTGCCGGATGTCGTCAAGCTCATGCTGAGCTGAGCACGGCCGGTCACGGAAAGTGACGGTTCATCCACCAGAAATTCAGCCATCGCCGCTTCGTCGAAAGGGGAGAGTGCAATGTCCTCCGTCCAGCAGGCCAATGTTCGACAATGGTGTAGATAGCGGGCAACGCCAGAGCCCGGTGTGATCATTTCCGCGCGATAGGCGATGACGAGCAGAATGTGGTCGAACGCAGTGGCATCCACTTCCTTCAGGAATGCCAATGATTCCGAGTCGGCCCACTGCAGGTCGTCCAGGAAAAGCACGATGGGATGATCGCGTGTGGCGATGGCCCGAAGGATGCGCTGGAGCGCGCCGTGCAGGTGCCGGCGTGTTTCGCTGATGTTGGGCGTAGTGCCGGGCTGCAGCGGGCCGGTGAGCTTCTCCAGATCTGGAATCAGCCTCGTGACTGCGCTGTCGTACCCACCGATGGCTTCGCGTAACCGAGGAGCCCAGTACGTATCCGCGCTGGAAGTCGTGTTCAGCAAGCGCTTGCATACGCAGGAGATGGCATGGGCAAGAAAACCATAGGCATGGGCCTGGCCGTGCGCCATGCACTTGCTTTCAGCGTAGGTGTACCGATCGGTGTGGTCGGCAAATGCCGCTCTGATGAGCGACGTTTTTCCTACGCCTGCCTCACCATGCGCCAGAACGATTCCACCGCTGCCGCCGAGGAGGCGATCAAGCCCTTTTTGAAGCGTGGCACGCTCCGCATGACGGCCGACGAAACGGTAGGCGGGTACCGATGCGTCCGTTTGCGCCGTGTCGGGCAGCCGCTTTGACTCCTGCCAACTGGAAAAGCAGCGCCTGAGGTCCGCTTCCAGTTCCTTCGCAGACGCATGGCGCAACCCGGGTTGCTTGCAGACAAGGCGTGCCACCAACGGCTCGAGGCACGCTGGAAGGTCTGCGCGTCGGGAAGTCATCGTAGGGGGTTCGACCGCGAGATGCGCATGAAGCCAAGCAGGTGCATCCTGGGCGTCAAATGGGCGACTTCCGGTCGCAAGTTCAAACAGCGTGATGCCCAGTGCGTAGAGGTCGCTGTGTACAGTGGCCGACTCGTGTCCGCCATTGGCCAGTTCGGGGGCCAGGTAGGCAAGGCTCGACGACCCGATCTCGCTGCCCGTGCCTAGCGGTTGTCCCTTGACCGAGGCAAAGGCGAACCCGGTGATGCGTATCGTATGGGTCCGACTGCACAAGAGATTGGCTGGCTGGATATCGCGGTGAATGATGTCGGCCTGATGAATGTCATCCAGTGCTGCGGCTGCCGAGATCGCCAGTCGGAAGAAGCGGTCAATCTCGATGTGCTGAGCAAGCATTGACGAGAGCGGGACACTATCCGCGTCGTCCAGAACCAGTACCTGGCCTCTGGCTGTCCGCAGCAGCGCCTGCGGCACCACCGCCCAGTTGCTGCTCAAGCGAGGAGAAAGCGCATATTCGCGATCCAGCCGGGGGTCATTCACTTGAGCCGATTCTGCGGTGATCACCATCCACCACCGCTGTGTGCGTTCATCGAAAGCGCGCCATCGGTGCAGGCCATCGACGGTATCCAGCGCCACCAGCGCGGAGGGCTTGGGCCACTCGCCACTGAAGTCCAGACGATAAAGAGGGCGATCCTCAAGCCTTTCAGTTGTCATGGCTTGCCCTTCTAGATGATCCTGCGCAACGCCTGCAGCAGTGCCTCTGCAGTAAACGGTTTGGCCAGCAACTCAATACGGTCATCCGAGCGCACGGCTTCGACGTCCTGACCGCCGATCTCGGCCGACATGTAAACGATGGGAATACGGTATCCCGCAAGAAGCAACTGGTGATACGTCTCTCTTCCCGTCAGGCCCGGCATGCTGAGATCCATAAGCAGACAAGAGATAACATGCTTGCTGCCATAGTCGAGCAGGCGCTCGCCCGATGGCAGGCAGAAGGCATTGTAGCCTTCAGATTTGAGCAGATTGACCACTGCCTTCCTGACTGATGGATCATCATCGATGACACAAACGGTGTCCATTGGCAGCCTTTGAAAGGGGAATGGCGGACGGCGAACGGATCCGTTTTGATTCATTCTGCCCAACGCCGCATCCGCTTAAGGCAAGTCGGGCGGCCTCCAGGCGATTTTACCCATTCGCAGGATACGCACTAGGCTGCATGTGCTTTGATTTGTCTTGATGTGCTATTCGTGCCGCCCTGGCACGTCCAGCTCGCATGCCCTGACCGTTATGCCCCGCGCTCAAGGATGCGGGCTACGGCCAACTGGCTGCGTGTAGCGTCTGTTCATATCCGCTTATCAGGCGTAGTACGGTGTGGGGGAGCATCATCGAGAGGGCGCGCTCGAGCCGAATTCCGCGTTGCACGGTGCACTTTTGCCTGTTCCCCACGAACAAAAAAGCCCCGGACCTAAGGCCTGGGGCTTTTCGTATATGGCGCACTTGGCGGGATTCGAACCCACGACCCCTGCCTTCGGAGGGCAGTACTCTATCCAGCTGAGCTACAAGTGCGTTTCGCGGGCGCATGATACGCATGTCCGGCGGCGCCGTCCATGCTGGCGGTCCGCATGAACGAAATCCGTGAGGTGTCCTCGAAACAGGGCGGGTTGACCGCAGGAGCATTGGGGGCCGGCGGGGTGTTAATTTTTTTGAACGACCTATTGTCTTGCACTGGGGTCTGGCCCTAGGATTCGTTCGATATTCAGAACGCGGCAGCGAACACCTGTGTTCAGCGGGCGCTTCGACCCAAGTCCGCCAAGACGCCTTCGCGCATTGGCTTACTGTTCCGACCAGGCGGCTTCAGCCCCTACCACAATCAATCCTCTGCATCGCCCGATGCAGCTCCAGGAGATCGCCATGCAATTGAAAGACGCTTCGCTTTTCCGCCAGCAAGCCTACATCGATGGGGCTTGGGTTGACGCGGATAGCGGCCAGAAGATCCAGGTGAACAATCCGGCGACCAACGAAATCATTGGTTCGGTACCGAAGATGGGCCGCGAGGAGACCCGCCGCGCGATCGAGGCAGCGGACAAGGCATTGCCAGCCTGGCGCGCGCTGACCGCGAAAGAGCGCGCACAGAAGCTGCGTCGCTGGTTCGAGCTGATGATGGAGAACCAGGACGACCTGGGCCGCCTGATGACGCTGGAGCAGGGCAAGGCGTTGACCGAGGCCAAGGGCGAGATCGCCTATGCCGCGTCCTTCCTGGAGTGGTTCGCCGAAGAAGCCAAGCGCGTGTACGGCGATACGATTCCCGGCCATCAGGCTGACAAGCGCATCATCGTGATCAAGCAGCCTATTGGCGTCACCGCCGCCATTACGCCGTGGAATTTTCCGGCGGCCATGATCACCCGTAAAGCCGGCCCCGCGCTGGCGGCTGGCTGCACCATGGTTCTAAAGCCTGCCTCTCAGACCCCGTACTCGGCGCTGGCACTGGCGGAGCTGGCTGAGCGCGCGGGTATCCCCAAGGGCGTATTCAGCGTGGTCACGGGCTCTGCAGGTGAAGTGGGCGGCGAGCTGACCAGCAACCCAATCGTTCGCAAGTTGTCCTTCACCGGCTCAACCGAGATCGGCCGTCAGCTGATGGCCGAGTGCGCACAGGACATCAAAAAAGTCTCGCTGGAGCTGGGCGGCAACGCGCCTTTCATCGTGTTCGACGACGCCGATCTGGACGCTGCCGTCGATGGCGCAATCATCTCCAAGTACCGTAATAACGGCCAGACCTGCGTGTGTGCCAACCGCATCTATGTACAGGATGGCGTGTACGACGCGTTCGTTGAGAAGCTGAAGGCCGCGGTTGCCAAGCTCAAGATCGGTAATGGTCTGGAAGATGGCGTGACGACCGGCCCGCTGATCGACGATAAGGCGGTCAAGAAGGTCAAGGAGCACATCGAAGACGCGGTCAGCAAAGGTGCCAAGGTTGCCTTCGGGGGCAAAGAGCATCAGCTGGGTGGCACGTTCTTTGAGCCAACCATCCTGGTGGACGTACCCAAGAATGCACTGGTCTCGAAAGACGAGACCTTCGGACCACTGGCGCCGTTGTTCCGCTTCAAGGACGATGCCGAAGTGATCGCGATGGCGAACGACACCGAGTTTGGCTTGGCGTCCTACTTCTATGCCAAAGACCTGTCGCGCGTATTCCGCGTGGCTGAAGCCCTTGAATACGGCATGGTTGGTATCAACACCGGTCTGATCTCCAACGAAGTGGCGCCGTTCGGCGGCGTCAAGGCGTCGGGACTGGGCCGTGAGGGTTCCAAGTACGGGATCGAAGACTATCTTGAGATCAAGTATCTCTGCCTGAGCGTCTGATCCGCGTATCGCGCATCGCGTATCTTGCAGTATTGCCCGGTGGCATCGCGACGTGGTTGCGATGTGAGCCGGGCAGCTTGGGTCTTGCATGACCCTACGGGCGGACAAGCGCCTGCGAATACCCATCGCGCCTGGGCGCGCACCCACGGTCGATCATCGTATGCCGTCGGTGTGTCAACGGGCGCATTTTCATCCTTGAACAGGGCCGGCGATGAACGGCCAGAGAGGAGCTATGAGCAAGACCAACGAATCCCTGATGCAACGCCGCATGGCCGCCGTTCCGCGCGGTGTCGGTCAAATCCATCCGATTTTTGCCGAGAAGGCCGAGAACTCGACCGTAACGGACGTCGAAGGACGTGAGTTCATCGACTTCGCTGGTGGTATTGCGGTACTGAACACCGGCCACCTTCACCCGAAGGTCGTGGCGGCTGTTCAGGAGCAGCTGACCAAGCTGAGCCACACCTGCTTCCAGGTATTGGCCTATGAGCCTTACGTCGAGCTCGCCGAAGAGATCGCCAAGCGTGTGCCTGGTGACTTCGCCAAGAAGACACTGCTGGTCACCAGCGGTTCGGAGGCCGTAGAGAATGCCGTGAAGATCGCGCGTGCCGCGACGGGACGTGCTGGCGTTATCGCGTTCACCGGTGCTTACCATGGCCGGACGATGATGACCCTGTCGCTGACGGGCAAGGTTGCGCCTTATTCGGCAGGCATGGGGTTGATGCCAGGCGGGGTATATCGCGCGCAGGCACCCTGTGAGTTGCATGGCGTGAGTGAAGATGAATCGATCGCCAGCATCGAGCGCATTTTCAAGAACGACGCGCAGCCGCAGGATATCGCAGCCATTGTCATCGAGCCCGTGCAGGGCGAAGGTGGCTTCTACGTCAACTCACCGGCCTTCATGAAGCGGCTTCGCGCACTGTGCGACCAGCACGGCATCATGTTGATTGCGGATGAAGTACAGACCGGCGCAGGCCGCACTGGGACATTCTTCGCCACCGAGCAGCTGGGTATCGTTCCGGACCTGACCACATTCGCCAAGTCGGTCGGCGGCGGTTTTCCGATCTCCGGCGTGTGTGGCAAGGCCGAGATCATGGATGCCATTGCCCCAGGTGGCCTGGGCGGCACCTATGCCGGTAGCCCGATCGCCTGCGCTGCCGCGCTGGCCGTTCTGAAGGTGTTCGATGAAGAGAACCTGCTCGAGCGCAGCCGTGACCTCGGTGAGCGCCTGAAAGGCAGGCTGCGTGAGATTCAGGGCAAGCACAAGGTCATCGGCGACGTCCGTGGCCTGGGCTCAATGGTCGCCATCGAATTGTTCGAGGGCGGCGATACTCACAAGCCGGCTGCCGAACTGGTTGGAAAGATCGTCGCGCGTGCTCGCGAGAAAGGTCTCATCCTGCTGTCATGCGGCACGTACTACAACGTGATCCGCTTCCTGATGCCTGTCACCATTCCTGATGAGCAACTGGACCAGGGTCTGAACATCCTCGCCGAGTGCTTCGACGAGCTTGCCTGATCCAACATGGCGCGCCCTGCCGGCGCGCCATGTTCCCTTTATCGGCAATGGCATTATGATGTCAAAAAGCCGTTTATCTTGTCGCGTGAAGGGACTATTCTCCCGGGATAGCCTCCTCGTGCGACTTCCATGTCTCGTCCATCATCTTCTGCTTCGGTTCTGATCGCGGATGCCGATCAGCATTCGGCTGAACTGATTTCCCAGCTAATTCGCTCCGCCCACAAGTGTGTGCATTTCACGATTTGTGGCGATAGCGCTAGGGCGCTTGCGTCCATAAAGCAGGAGCGCCCTGCGTTCATCATTGCCGACCATGGTCTGCCGGGTGTGGGGGGTGTCGGGCTTCTCCAGGCGGTACGGCAATATTTCTCCGCCGAGCCAATTCCCTTTGTATTCATAAAGGGGCGTGCAGACGTTAGAAGCGTGCGTGAGGCGTTACCGCTTCAGCCAGCGGCATACCTTACAGAGCCGTTCGACGCTGATCGGCTGATGACGCGGATCGCTCCGCTTCTTGGGCAGCTCTCTGAAGATACCGAGAGAATCCTGCCGGCTTCGGAGCAAAAAAATCTCGATGGTTTCCTGATCAATCGACGCAGCCTGAGCGAAGGCGCGCCGATGCCCGGCAGCATTCACCAGCTTGTTCAGCTATTGCTGGACCATGAGTGCGACCTCGGTACGGTCGAGCGGGCGTTCTCGAGCGATCCGCAAATCACGGCAGTCCTTATCAAGGCAGCGAACACCGGCGACCGGCATAGTGCTAGGTCCTGCCAGACGCTGGCCCAGGCGCTGCCGCGGTTGGGTGTAAAGCACAGCATCAATCTGGCCATGGGGCTTTCATTGCGCAACGGCGCGCGCCTCGAAGATCCCGCACTGTCTGCTATTGCCGAGGCGTTCTGGGGTGTATCCCATAGAACGGCAGAGATTGCCCGGAGCCTTGCGACGACGCTACAGGCAGACGCGGATCGATGCTACACGGCGGGGCTGCTTCATTGCTTGGGCGATCTGACAGTGCTGCGCACCCTTCAGGATTGGCGTAATGAAGGCGGTGAACTCAGTGATGCGCAAGTCGCGGAGAGCTTGCGCGACCACGCTGCTGGCTTTGGCGGTGCACTGCGCGTTCGCTGGCGACTACCGCTGGAGCTCAGGGAAATTATCGGCGCCGCCTGGGTACTCGGTGGCGGCGTCTACACGCGGGAAGTATTGATTCTTCATGTCGCTGCACGTTATGCGCGAATGGAAGATGAGGATCTCGAGGCAATACTCGAGACCAAGGCGGCGCGGATGCTGGGTTTGAAGGCGGACATGCTCGAGCGCGTTCCCACGGCGGCTTAGCTGGGGTGCCGCCCGGGCGCGCTCGAAGTCGAGCCTTACAGGCTCAACGTCCAGTCGTAGTCGACGATCAGCGGTGCGTGTTGTGAGAAGCGCGGCTGACGCGGCAGCTTGGCGTTGCGCACGGAGCGGCGCATGCCAGGTGTGAGGATGTGATAGTCGAAGCGGAAGCCCAGGTTGAGTAGCTCAGCCTGTTCGCTGTCGGCCCACCAGCTGTACTGCTCGCCTTCGCGACTGACTTCGCGCAGGGCATCGACATAGCCCATGTTGCCAAAGACTTCATCCAGCCAGGTGCGCTCAGGCGCCAGGAAGCCGGGCGTCTGCTGACATTCGCGCCAGTTCTTCACATCCATTTTCTGATGTGCGACGTACAGTGAACCGCAGTAGATGTACTCACGACGCTTGCGGCGTTGCTTGTTCAAATACTGGGTGAAGTCGTCCATGAACTTGAATTTCTGATTCAAGTTCTCATCGCCACCCTGCCCCGATGGCAGCAGCAAGCTGGCGATGCTTACCTTGTCGAAATCCGCTTGCAGGTAGCGCCCGTAGCGATCCGCCATCTCGAAACCCAGGCCGTAGATCACTGCCTTGGGTTGCAGACGCGAGTACAACGCGACGCCTCCTTGGGCAGGTGATTCGGCATCAATGGAGTACTGGAAGTAGCCGTCCAGCTGGAGAGCTTGTTCTTCCATTTCGACGATGGAGGCTCGGGTGTCCTGCAAGCAGATCACGTCGGCATTCTGCGCCTGAAGCCAGCTGAGCAGACCCCGCTCGACCGCAGACTGAATGCCATTCACGTTTACACTGATGATCCGCATAAATGGCCCCCAAAAACACGTGCGTGTATGATAACCGAGCTCGCTCCAATTAGCTAAATCCGTGCCGCTCGAGAGATTTTTTCATGCAGGACTATCAACGCGACTTTCTTCGTTTTGCCATTGATCGCGGTGTACTGCGGTTCGGTGAGTTCACGCTCAAGTCAGGACGCGTCAGCCCCTATTTCTTCAATGCAGGCCTTTTCAATAGCGGCCTGGCCCTGGCTCAGCTTGGACGCTTTTACGCGTCGGCCATTGTCGACAGTGGCGTTGAGTTCGACGTCCTGTTCGGGCCCGCTTATAAGGGCATCCCGCTGGCTTCGGCGACAGCCGTCGCCTTGGCCGAACAGCATGGGCGCGATGTGCCATGGGCGTTCAATCGCAAGGAAGCCAAGGCCCATGGTGAAGGCGGTACGCTGGTGGGTGCGCCCGTGGAAGGCCGGGTACTGATCGTCGATGACGTTATCACCGCAGGCACGGCGATTCGCGAGGTCATGCAAATCATCGAAGATCAAAAGGCAGCCGCGGCTGGCGTGCTAATTGCTTTGAATCGTCAGGAGCGCGGTAAGGCCGAGCTGTCGGCCATCCAGGAAGTCGAGCGTGACTTCGGGCTGTCCGTGATTAGCATCGTGTCGCTGGATCAGGTTCTGGAGTACCTGGCTGACGATGCGTCTTTGAGAAATTTCCTGCCGTCGGTGGAAGCGTACCGCCAGCAATACGGCGTCTAGCAAGGGATTCACGAATGATGCGGTCGATCCTGGCAATGGCAGTTCTGGGTATCGGCGCCACCTGTGCCTCGGGCGTTCACGCCGAGCTCTACCGGTATGTGGATGATCGTGGCGTCACCGTACTCGATCGCCAGGGCGTACCGCCCGAATTTGTCGGTAAGGGTTATGAGGTGCTCAACGAGCAGGGGCGGGTCCTCAAGGTCGTCCCGCCGGCGCCTACTGCAGAGGAACGAGCCAAGCGTCAGGCTCGCGCGCTGCAGACCACCGCCGACCGGCGTCTGCTTCGGCTCTACGCGAGCGTCGCTGATGTGGACCGCGCGCGGACACGCAAGCTGGCCGAACTGGATGGACTCATAGGTGTTGCCAACGGCAATCTTCAGTCCTTGCGTCTACAGGAAAGCACGCTGTTGTCCCAGGCTGCCGAATACGAGCGAACAGGGCGCGAGGTCCCAGCCAATATCGTGTCCCAACTCAAAAGCATCAGCGAGGAGCAGGCGCACCTGGCCAAGGAAATCGAGCGTCACCAGCAGGCACGTGCGCAGGCAGAAAAGAACTTCGAGGCGGACCGCGCTCGGGTAGAAACGCTGCTTAACGGCCGTTAACGGTGGCACACAAAAAAGCCGGCAATGCCGGCTTTTCTTCGTTTACACCGTAGCTGGGCGGTTACGATTGGTGATCAGCGTACCGACGCCAATATCCGTGAAGATTTCCAGCAGCACGGCGTTGGGCACGCGGCCATCCACGATATGGGCGCTGTTCACGCCATTCTGGACAGCTTCGAGTGCACATCGAATCTTGGGCAGCATGCCGCCGTAGATTGTGCCGTCGGCGATCAGGCCGTCGACCTGTTCGGTGGTGAGGCCTGTCATGACCTGACCTTGCTTGTCCATCAGGCCCGCGATGTTCGTCAACAGCATCAGCTTTTCAGCCCGCAGCGCCTCGGCCACCTTGCCGGCCACGAGGTCAGCATTGATGTTGTAAGACTCGCCGTCCTGGCCGACGCCGATCGGCGCAATGACAGGAATGAAATTGCCCCGAACCAGCATGTTCAAAAGCTCGACATTGACGCTGGTAACTTCACCGACATGGCCAATGTCGATGATTTCCGGTTTCGTCATTTCCGGTGTCTGACGCGAAACGGTCAGCTTCTTGGCGCGGATCAGGTCTGCATCCTTGCCAGTCAGGCCAATCGCGCTGCCACCATGGCGGTTGATCAGGCTGACGATGTCCTTGTTCACCTGGCCGCCGAGGACCATTTCCACCACGTCCATGGTCTGCGCGTCGGTAACCCGCATCCCGTCAACGAAGCGGCTTTCAATGTTCAGGCGATTGAGTAGATCGCCGATCTGCGGCCCGCCGCCATGGACAACCACGGGATTGATGCCTACAGCTTTCATCAACACCATGTCGCGTGCGAAGCCTGCCTTGAGCTCTTCGCTCTCCATGGCATTGCCGCCGTACTTGACGACCAGCGTCTTGCCAACGAATCGGCGGATGTAGGGCAATGCTTCAGAGAGGACGAGTGCCACCTGAGAAGCGGCGTCGCGGCTTAATGTCATGTTGGGCTCCATAGAGAGGTGACAGGCCGGGGAAGGAAAGACGGAGGCGACCGAAAGTTGCCGTGTCTGGCGGCGATACGTTGGGCATATCGACGCCAGATGGAGAGGTGCGCCTGGCATTCGATGCCAGAGGCGAACGCAGGCCAATCATGGTCGAGGACGGAGGGCCTGGCGTCCAGACCCTCCAACGACGTCAGAACGGTACGTTCAGGTCAGGGGCAACATTATAAAGCTGCTCGCGGAATACGTCTTTGATGCGAGCGAGCTCTTCCTCGGTTTCCGCTTCAAAACGCAGGACCAGAACAGGCGTCGTGTTCGAGGCGCGTACGAGGCCCCAGCCTTTCGGATAGTCCACGCGTACGCCATCGATGGTTACGAGGTTCGCATCACCCCACTGTGCATCGCTGCGCAGTGCGTCGATGATCTCGAACTTGCTCTCTTCGGTAACGGTAATGTTGATTTCCGGAGTGGCGACGTCGTTCGGGAAGGCCGCGAAAACCTTTTCGGCGTCACGGTTATCCTGACTCAGAATCTCCAGCAGGCGGGCAGCGCTGTAGATGCCGTCATCGAAACCGTACCAGCGCTCCTTGAAGAACACGTGGCCGCTCATTTCGCCGGCCAGCAGGGCGCCGGTTTCCTTCATCTTCTTCTTGATCAGCGAGTGGCCGGTCTTGTACATCACCGGGCGGCCACCGTAGCCGCTGATGAGCGCGGTCAGGCGACGAGTGCATTTAACGTCGTAGATAATGTCCGAGCCAGGATTGCGCGAGACCACGTCCTTGGCGAACAGCATCAGCAGGCGATCCGGATAGATGATCGTGCCCGCGTTGGTCACGACACCGACGCGATCGCCGTCGCCGTCGAACGCCAGGCCAAGGTCGGCGCCGGTTTCGCGGACTTTCGCGATCAGGTCTTCGAGGTTCTCGGGCTTGCCGGGATCCGGGTGGTGGTTCGGGAAGTTGCCGTCGACTTCACAGAAGAGCGGTACGACTTCGCAGCCCAGCGCTTCGATCAGTTGCGGGGCGATCACGCCGGCCACACCGTTACCGCAATCAACGACGACCTTGAGCTTGCGAGCCAGCACGATGTCGCCACGGATCTGCTCGAAATAGCGCTGAAGTACGTCGACCTGTTCGACGGTCCCGTTGCCGCTTGCCAGGTTGCCGGTCTCGATGCGCTCGCGCAGGACCTGGATCTGCTCGTTGGCCAGCGTGTCGCCTGCGATGACGATCTTGAAGCCGTTGTAGTTCGGCGGGTTGTGGCTTCCGGTGAGCATTACGCCGGATTTGCCAGCCAGGATGTTGGCGGCGTAGTAGAGGACAGGGGTGGGTACCATGCCGATATCGCTGACGGTGCAGCCGCTTTCGGCGATGCCCTGAATGAGGCCTTGGACCAGCTCGGGGCCCGACAGGCGACCGTCACGGCCGACCGCTACGTTCGGTTCGCCCTTGGCGAGGCTTTCGGAGCCGATTGCACGACCGATCCAGTAGGCCGTCTCGGCGGTGAGGCTTTCGCCGACCACGCCGCGGATGTCATAAGCGCGGAAAATGCTGGCTGGCAATGCGGGGGCTTGAACGGTGCTCATTGCGGGGTCTCGCTCCTGAGTGTCGAGGCCCAGCAGGTGCTGGTCCTCATCGAGAAAATCCATGTCGAGGAAATCGACGTCCAGAGGATCGACTTCGCCAACACGCGGGCTCGGGCCCGTCGTGGCGGCGGGGGCCGAGGGCGGCTCCTGAACTTCTGTAGCTGCCGGCGTTTCGGATTGGGCCTCAGAGGTTATCTGCGGTCGGCTGCGCGAAAGGCTGACAAGGCGCTGCGCCAACGTATCGAGTGCTGGCAGGCTCAGGCCCGGCACTTTGATAGCGCGTCCCGCAGAGAGTTCCAGCACCGCACGCTCCAATATCGAGGCGTCGCGGGCAATGCGTCGGGCCTCGGCGCGGTGGTTCAGTAGCAGACCAAGGAGCGCGCCCGCGAGCGCTACGATACAGGCGATTCCGATCCAGATCGGGGAGGCCGGAGGGCTCAGTGCCGGGCCAGGCCGGAAGGCAAGGAACCAGTGCGGGTTGCCGGTCTCGCGTTCGACACGCCCGCCGCCAGCTGCCGTTCCCGCGCGATAGAGGGTTTGCGCCGGATTGTTACCAAAGCGCTGCTCCAGTTCGATCTGGCCTGCACCGGCCGGGATCGGCGGCAAATAGCGCAACAGGTTTGCCAGTTCCGTCACCCGTAGTAGGGTCCCAACGACTGGAGCCTCGGCAGATTCACGTATCGCCGAGGCGCTATAGACCAGCCAGCGCTCCCCGACGCGGTAGGCTTCCGCAGTAGGTCGCTCGCCTGCTTCAGCGCGGCGGATGAGATCGAGTGCGGCGTAGCCGATAGGGGCGGGTGCCGAGTTGTCCTGCGCTGCTGCGCCGCGAGGGAAGAGGCGCATGCTGACTGCGCCAGGCACCGTCGAAAGGCGCTGCTCCTGCCGAAGAATCGCGTCGGGGCCTTCGTTCAACGCATTTCGCAGTTCGGCCTGGCGAGCGGTCTGTTGCAGGTCGTCATGGGCGGCAGCCAATACCTGACGCAGGGCACCGGCCTGGCTATCTGCCCAGATGGCAGCCAGCGCTTGCCGCTGCGTATGGCGCTGGCCATCGAGAGCCATGAACCAGAGGATCGCACCGGCGATGGCGACACTGACTACGACCGCCAGCGCTCCAGGCAGGAGCGTGCTCTGGCCGGTGGCGTTTCTGGAAGGGTTGGCGGACGCGGCGGGCGCGTCCTTGGCCTTGCGCTTGAAGAGCTTCACGGCGGTCTCCCGGTATCGCGTCCGCGCCTTGGGTTTCAGCGTGTGCCTGAGTGGCCGAAGCCGCCTGCACCTCGTTGACTCTGGTCGAATTCCTCAACGATGTCGAAGCTCGCTTGCACGACAGGTACCAATACCAGCTGAGCAATCCGCTCACCCACAGTAATCGTGAACGGTGTCTCACCGCGATTCCAGCAGGACACCATTAGTTCGCCCTGGTAATCCGAGTCGATGAGCCCGACCAGGTTGCCCAGCACGATGCCGTGCTTGTGACCGAGGCCGGAGCGGGGCAGGACGACAGCGGCCAGGCCGGGATCTGCAATATGAATCGCAAGCCCCGTTGGGATCAGGAGGGTTTGACCCGGCCCAAGCACCGTGTCTTCCTTGAGCATGGCGCGCAGGTCCAGGCCCGCCGACCCTGGGGTGGCATAGGCTGGCAGGGGGAAGTCCTGGCCGAGGCGGCGGTCAAGGATCTTGGCTTGAAGGCTGTGCATGGTTCAGTTCCGGGTCTGTGCAAGGCGTAGGCGAATGAAGTCGATCAGCTGGCGAGCAATCTTGGTCTTGCTGGTCTGCGGGAAGCGGGTCTCGTGCAACTCCCGGTCAATGACGCTGCAGGCGTTGTCTTCGCTATTGAAGCCGATATTGGGGTTGGCCACGTCGTTGGCGACAATAAGGTCGAGGTTCTTGTCACGCAGCTTGCGCGCCGCATATTCGATCAAGTTCTCGGTTTCAGCGGCAAAACCGACGCTGAAGGGGCGGTCCGCCCGCTGTGCCAGCGTTGCGAGAATATCCGGGTTGCGCACGAGCTCCAGCAAGAGGCCGTCTCCGCGGGTGGGGTCCTTCTTGAGCTTTTGCGGGGCAATGACTTCGGGGCGATAGTCCGCGACAGCGGCAGAGGCGATCAGCACGTCGCACGGCATGGCGGCTTCACAGGCGGCGAGCATGTCGCGCGCACTGATCACGTCGATGCGGTTGACGCGATCCGGCGTGGGCAGGTGTACGGGACCGGTGACGAGCGTGACCTGAGCACCCGCTTCGACGGCGGCTTCGGCGAGTGCAAACCCCATCTTTCCCGAGCTGTGGTTGGTGATGTAGCGCACCGGGTCGATGTTTTCTTGGGTCGGCCCGGCGGTAATGAGCATGCGTACGCCATCGAGCCCGCGACTCTCGAAACAATCGGCCGCACGCTGCGCCAGTTCATCAGGTTCGAGCATCCGGCCCATGCCCATATCACCACACGCCTGGCTGCCGGCGGCAGGGCCAAACAGACGGATACCACGCGCCTGGAGCGCACCTGCATTGGATTGAGTTGCGGGGTCGCGCCACATCGCCTGATTCATGGCGGGTGCAATCGCTACAGGTGCGTCGGTAGCCAGAACGAGCGTCGTCAACAAGTCATCCGCTACGCCCTGAACAAGCCGTGCCATCAGATCCGCAGTGGCAGGGGCAATGAGCACGAGGTCCGCCCAGCGCGCCAGCTCGATGTGGCCCATGGCGGCTTCGGCGGCGGGATCGAGCAGATCGAGGTGGACCGGGTTACCAGAGAGCGCCTGCAAGGTGAGCGGGGTGATGAATTCGCGTCCGCCCCTGGTCATGACGACCCTGACCTCGGCGCCCTGATCGCGAAGGCGGCGAACCAGTTCGGCGCTCTTGTAGGCGGCGATGCCACCACCCACACCCAGGATGACGCGTTTGCGATACAGCCGTTGCATAGGCCTGCCTTGTTGGAATGAGAGTCGCGTCTCGCTGCGGGCATGTCCGCCCGGGCGGGGCGCTTGAGTTCGCTAAGATATCACAGCGCCCCGGGGCGATAAGAAGGCACCGGCTCCGCTCGTGGAATGGGGTGAGCCCGCATTTGGCTCGGCCCAGCCAGGCGCCAATAACGCAACGACAGGGAGCGTCGATGAGTATTCGAAACTGGCCAGCGGCAGAGCGGCCTCGAGAAAAGCTGCTCGAGCATGGGCCGACTGTGCTGACGGATGCAGAGCTTTTGGCCATCTTTCTGCGCACCGGTGTAGCAGGCTGCAGCGCAGTGGACCTGGCGCGTCGTTTGTTGAACGAATTTGGTAGCTTGCGGGCCTTGCTTGAAGCGGACCTGGAATGCTTCAGCCGGCATATGGGCCTGGGCCCCGCCAAATTTGCCCAGTTGCAAGCGGTACTGGAGATGGGCAAGCGCCATCTGGCCGAAGGGCTGCGTCGAGACTCCGCATTGGAGAGCCCGCAGGCGGTCCGGGACTACCTCAAGGCTCAGCTTCGGCATGAGCCGCACGAAGTATTCGGCTGCCTTTTCCTCGACTCGAAGCATCGAGTGCTGGCGTTCGAAGTGCTGTTTCGCGGCACGATCGACAGTGCTTCGGTCTATCCCCGCCAGGTCGTGAAGCGTGCGCTTTCCCACAACGCTGCCGCGCTGATCCTGACGCACAACCACCCATCAGGCGTATCCGAGCCCAGTCAGGCGGACCGCATCCTGACACAGCGGCTCAAGGACGCGCTGGGATTGATCGACGTCAGGGTGCTCGACCATTTCATCGTGGGTGATGGCGAGCCACTCTCAATGGCTGAGCTGGGCTGGATGTAGTCAGCCCAGGCTGCAGGGGATCAGGAGCCGACTTTCACTTTTGAAAAGTCGACGCGGCCGAAGGGGCTTACGTCATAGCCTTCGACATTGGAGCGCAGCAGCGTGGCCGCGGTGGGGTGGGCCAGCGGCAGCCACAGCGCCTGCTCATGAATGATGCGCTGGGCTTTCTCGTAAAGCGCGCTTCGCTCGCCCTGCTCGCGCTTCCGTTTGCCCTCGGCGATGAGCGTATCCAGCTGCTTGTCGCAATAGCGTGCGAAGTTCAGGCCGGACTGTACCGACGCGCAAGCAAACTGCGGTGTCAGGAAGTTGTCCGGGTCGCCATTGTCGCCCGCCCAGCCCATGAACAGCAGATCATGCTCGCCAGCTTTGGCGCGGCGAATCAGTTCGCCCCATTCGATCACGCGGATCTCCGCCTTGACGCCGACCTTCGCCAGGTCCGCCTGCAGCATCTGGGCGCCCAGGCTGGGGTTGGGGTTGAGCACGCTGCCGGTGGGGCGCGTCCAGATCGTTGTGCTGAACCCATCGGCCATTCCAGCTTCGGCCAGCAGCGCCTTGGCCTTTTCCAGGTCGTGGCTGTAGGGCGTCAGGTTCGCCGCATAGCCCCAGGTGTTGGGCGGGTAGACGCCCTCGGCTGGCGTGGCGCTGTCTTCGAAGACCGCCTTCACGTAGTGCGTGCGGTCAAACGCAAGGTTGATCGCCTGGCGCACTTTTGGATTGTCCAGCGGCGGGTGGCTGCTGTTGATACCGACGAACGCTGTCATGAAGGCAGGCGTTTCCGAAACCTTGAGGTTGCCGTCTTTTCGAGCTTCGGCCACGTCCAGCGGTTTGGGTGACAGCGCGACCTGGCATTCGCCGCGGCGCAGCTTCTGCAGGCGAACGTTGGTGTCTGGCGTAATCGCAAAAAGTAGCGGATCGACATCCGGTTTGCCGCCGAAGTAGTCGGCATTGGCGGTATAACGAACAACCGCATCCTTCTGGTAGCGGCGGAATACAAATGGCCCGGTGCCGATGGGCTCGGCGTTCAATTTCTCCGGCGTGCCCGCTGCCATGAGCGCGTCCGCGTACTCCTTGGAATAGATGGAGGCAAAGCCCATGCTCAGTGTGGCCAGGAACGTGGCATCCGGGTGCGTCAGCGTGATGGTGACGGTGGACGCATCGGCCGCTTCAACCGACTTCACCAGGCTCGGCCACTGCATCGATTGCGCGTGCGGATAACCACTGGCAGCGGTCTTGTACCAGGGATACTCCTTATTCAGCATCCGTTCGAAGCTGAACACCACATCGTCCGCGTTCATCGGGCGCGATGGCTTGAAATAGTCCGTCGTGTGAAACGTTACGCCGTCCCGAAGATGGAACCGATAGGTCAGGCCATCTTCGGAGATGTCCCAGCGGGCGGCCAGGCTCGGGACCAGGGCCTGGGTCTTGGCATCGTAGTCAACCAGGCGGTTCATCAGCACGTCCGCCGAGGCATTGGTCGTGGTCAGTGCGTTGTACTGGACAACGTCAAAACCATCCGGGCTTGCCTCGGTGCAGACGGTGAGCGCAGCGGCGTTGGCGAAAGCGGGGGCAAGAAACAGGGCGAGGGCGGCTAGGCGCATGACAGGACTCCTGAGAGAGAAATACCGACCCATCCGGCTGGGGTAAGGTCATGCAAGGCGCTGAACACGCCTCAAAGCGTCTACCCTAGACCATGCCGGCCAAGCGGACAATGAAATCGACTGACGAACGGTCCCGCCCGGCGACAGTGCCCGCAGCCCGTGGTGCCTGGCCCGCCACTCGTTTCTTGAGCGACAGCGCATGTTGTCGCGCGAAGACCTTTCTGCTATAAAGGCGCGCTCTTTTCTGGGGCCAGCTATCCGGGCCGCTCAGGCTGCATCGCGAACGGGTCGTTTGGAAGACGCGGCGAGCGATGGTCGGGCCAGGTGCGACAAGCGCCAGAGCCGGACGCCATGACCGTTTAACGGTCGCTAATCCCCGGCAAGATTAACGTTCATAGAGTCAATAGCAGCCAACCCATGCCGGGTTGGGCATGTGGTAACAGAGGGCTGAGGCATGTCGAGAGTCTGTCAAGTTACCGGTAAGGGTCCGGTAACTGGGAACAACGTTTCCCACGCGAACAACAAAACCCGTCGTCGTTTCCTGCCGAACCTGCAGCATCACCGTTTCTGGGTTGAAGCTGAAAAGCGTTTCGTGCGTCTGCGCGTATCTGCCAAGGGCATGCGCATCATCGACAAGCGTGGCATCGAGGTCGTACTGGCCGAACTGCGTGCCCGCGGCGAAAAGTTCTAAGGAGAGGCAAACATGCGTGATTTGATCCGTTTGGTGTCCAGCGCCGGTACCGGCCACTTCTACACCACCGACAAGAACAAGCGCACCACCCCCGACAAGCTCGAGATCAAGAAATTTGATCCGGTGGTTCGCAAGCACGTGATCTACAAGGAAGCCAAGATCAAGTAATTGGATCGACGCTTTCGAAAAAGCCCGCCAATCGGCGGGCTTTTTCATGCCTGCTCGAAAATCACATAGACCTTGCGGCAGGGCTCGACGACTTCCCATGTACCGCTAAAGCCCGCCGGGACCACGAAGCGGTCGCCCTTGCGCACCGTTCTCGCTTCGCCCGACTCATCACGCAGGATCGATACACCTTCCAGGATTTCGCAGTACTCGTGCTCGGTGTAGTGGACCTTCCACTGGCCAATGGCGCCTGTCCATTCCCCCACGTTGAATTGGCCGCAAGCGCTGGCGTAGTGGTTACGCACGGTCTGATCTGGCGCGCCGGAAAGAATCTTGTGTTCAGCAGGACGGTAGGCTTCGACGGCAGAAGCCACCTTGGCAAGATCGATGATGGGCATGTCGGCCTCTCGGGACACAAAACGGCAGTCTATGTTTGAGAAATTGCACAGTTCAAGGCTGTGCAACGCCGACCCGTAAAAAATATTGAAAATCGACGAGTCGCTGATTTAGGGTGGCTGACGTCTTGTTCACCCTATTCTGCGGCGCGACGCATTCGCGTCCCTTGGAGGATCCCAGCATGGCCGATATCACCTTCGCTCAGTGGCAGGAGCGCGCCCAGTCGCTCGCGATTGAAAGTCGTGCCTTCATCGACGGGCAGTACCGCGATGCGGCGTCTTCCGAGCGTTTTGACTGCATCAGCCCCGTCGATGGCCGTGTATTGGCCCAGGTCGCCAGTTGTGACGCGGCGGACGCTGATGCCGCTGTCGCCGCGGCGCGGCGCGTATTTGAAGCGGGCACCTGGTCCCGCATGGCGCCCGCAAAGCGCAAGAGCATTCTGATTCGCTTCTCGCAGCTATTGCTTGATAACGCCCAGGAACTGGCCCTTTTGGAAACGCTGGATATGGGCAAGCCGATCAGCGACTCGTCCGGCATCGACATTCCTGCCGCAGCCAATGCGATCCGTTGGAGTGCCGAGGCGATCGATAAGGTTTACGACGAAGTCGCGCCGACGCCACACAACCAGCTCGGCCTGGTCACCCGTGAGCCGGTAGGCGTAGTAGCGGCGATCGTTCCATGGAACTTCCCCCTGTTAATGGCGAGTTGGAAGCTGGGCCCTGCACTGGCTACAGGTAATTCGGTTGTTCTGAAACCGTCCGAGAAGTCCCCGCTGACCGCGATTCGTGTCGCCCAGCTCGCGGTCGATGCCGGCCTGCCGGCTGGCGTTCTGAACGTGGTCCCGGGGTATGGCCATACGGTTGGCAAGGCGCTGGCCCTGCACATGGATGTGGACACTGTCGTGTTCACCGGCTCCACACGCACAGCCAAGCAGCTGATGGTGTACGCCGGCGAGTCCAATATGAAGCGTGTGTGGCTTGAAGCGGGGGGCAAGAGTCCGAACATCGTGTTCGCCGACGCGCCTGACCTCAAGGCAGCGGCCGAGTCGGCAGCAAGCGCGATTGCCTTCAACCAGGGCGAAGTATGCACCGCCGGTTCCCGCCTGCTGGTAGAGGCGTCGATCAAGGACCAGTTCCTACCCATGGTGGTCGAAGCGTTAAAGGGCTGGAAAGCCGGTAACCCACTGGATCCGGCAACCAACGTTGGTGCGCTGGTCGATACCCAGCAGATGAACACAGTGCTGTCCTACATCGATGCGGGCCACAGCGACGGTGCGAAGCTTGTGACGGGCGGCAAGCGCGTTCTCGAGGAAACCGGCGGCACTTATGTAGAACCGACCATTTTCGACGGCGTGACCAATGCCATGAAAATCGCACAGGAAGAGATCTTCGGCCCTGTACTTTCGGTGATTACGTTCCAGAACGCCGACGAGGCCATTCGTATCGCCAATGACACCCAGTACGGTCTCGCGGCGGCCCTGTGGACAAGTGATATTTCCAAGGCGCACCTGACCGCCAAGGCCTTGCGGGCCGGCAGTGTTTGGGTAAATCAGTACGACGGTGGTGACATGACCGCGCCGTTCGGCGGCTTCAAGCAGTCCGGCAATGGACGTGACAAGTCGCTCCATGCCTTCGACAAGTACACCGAGCTGAAGGCCACCTGGATCAAGCTGTAACCTTTACGGCCCCGGCATCCTGCCGGGGCCGTGCCATTCTGCCCATCTGATTGCGAGGCCCGGGCGTGCGCCCGGACATTCCATGCGTTGGTCCAGCTACTTTGCCGTTTGCGCTGCCGTCATTACCGTTGGGCTGGCACTCGGCGTCAGCATGCCCCTGGTGTCATTTCGGCTCGAAAGCTGGGGCTATGGCCAATTCGCAATTGGCATCATGGCGGCCATGCCGGCCGTTGGCATTCTGCTCGGTGCAACCGTCGCGACACGACTCGCCGCCTGGCTTGGTACGCGCGCCGTCATGCAGAGTTGCCTGGTCATCGGGGCCTTGTCTGTCGCGTTGCTTACCGTCTTCCCCAGCTATGGCCTGTGGTTAGTGCTGAGGTTGTGGCTTGGCATGGTGCTGACGGTAATTTTCGTACTCGGCGAAAGCTGGATCAATCAGCTTGCGGTCGAGCGCTTGCGGGGGCGCCTGGTTGCTCTGTACGGAACCGGCTACGCCTTGAGCCAATTGGCTGGCCCGCTTTTGCTTACGGTCATTGGTACCGAGGGCGACACGGCGTTCTGGCTGGGCATGGGGCTGATGCTTGGTGGGGCAATTCTGTTGATCGGTCGACAGGGCGCGCCCGTGGTGAGTCCTGGGGCGGGTGGCCGCGGATTGGGTCAGTTCTGTCGCGGCATGCCATCGATCGCCTCCGCCGTCGTTCTGTTCGCCGCCTTCGAATCGATGGTGCTGACACTGTTACCGGTGTACGCGCTGCGTCAGGGTTATACCCAGGAGATTGCGCTGACCATGGTCAGTGTCGTGGTCGTGGGCGATGCGTTGCTGCAGCTTCCTGTGGGCTGGCTGGCCGATCGTTTGCCGCGTCAGCGCCTCTTCATGACCTGCGGGGTGGTGCTCGCGGCATCCAGTCTGGCCATTCCTCTACTTATCCACACCCCCGTCATCTGGCCGCTGTGGGTGCTGTTCGGTGCAAGCGCAGGGGGGCTGTTCACCTTGTCCCTGATCCTGATTGGCGAGCGTTTCCGCGATGAAGCGCTGGTGAAGGCCAATTCGCATGTCGCGCAGCTCTGGGGCATCGGCTGCCTGATTGGTCCGGTAGTCACAGGGGCTGCCAGCCAGTGGATCAGCGGCCATGCGCTGCCTGTACTCATGGCGCTCGGTGCGATGGGGGTCATCGTTGCGGCACGATTGCACCCGATGCCTGCATCCGAGGCAATACGCACCTGAGGTTTTGCTGCAAATCGTTGCAGGGGCCGGTCACACGTCGGACATGCCAAGCGCGCGCTATGTCCTTGTGTCGAAAGGACAAGCGGCACCTCATCAAGGGTGTCTGCGCGCGAAACGCACAGGAGGCCTCATGCACGATCCCTACGATCTCGAACGTTTCGTGGACGCTCAACGCACCACGTATGACCGGGCACTTGAAGAGCTCAACGCCGGACAGAAGCGCACGCATTGGATCTGGTTCATTTTTCCGCAGTTGGCCGGGCTAGGTCAGAGCGAGATGGCCTGGAAGTACGGCATCTCCAACCTTGATGAGGCGAAAGCGTATTGGACGCACCCCGTATTGGGGCCGCGCCTGGCCGAGTGTGCCCGCGCAGCGCTCCCTCATGCCGCCCGGGGCGCCCGGCAGGTATTCGGCACCCCCGATGATCTCAAGCTGTGCTCGAGCATGACGCTGTTTCGTGAGGCCGTGCCCGAAGAGCCAGTCTTCGGCTCGATGCTCGATGCCTATTTTGGCGGCAAGCCGGATACCCGAACGCTCTCGCGTCTCCGGGCAACGGTTTGACCGACGACACGGTCAGCGGCCCGAGCTGACGTTCTTCTTCGGCTCGCTTTGCGGTGTCGTGCGGGTGGGGTGATGGTGGTCGGAACCGGTCGGGTCCTGGATCTGTACCACCTTGCCGTCCTGCCACGCATCGGCGCCCGCTTTGACCGGTTCTGCTGCAATGTCTTCTCGCTGCTTGCGCTTTTGCCGGAAATCGATGCCCATGCGACGGTCGCGCTGTTCGACCATTGCCTCATCGATCTGGCCGTCAGCGGTAAAACCCATCATTAATTGCGGTACGCCCAGAGGCAGCGTCTTGTCCCGGTCCGTGTGCCAGGTGTGCCATGTCTTCCCGTAGGTGGTTACAAGCTTGGTCATCAGCGCGTGCTCGGCGGTATCGGGAATACCTGGTGCTACGAGTTGGCCAGACTTCACCTCATGGCGATGGCTATGCCAAAGTGCCTTTTCCTTTTCCGGCAGCCCCTCGAACAGCCGTGCGCTGATGATGTATTCCACACCCATTATCTTCGCGTCAGAGACATTGCCGTCATAGATCACGCATTGATGCACTTCTTCGTTGAGCATGGCGCAGTAGTGGTGGGCCTCCATTTGCTCACCGATCGCGCCGTTATAGAAGTGGAATCCATCGAGGTAGGTATTCAATGCGTCGAGCGGGGGCTTGTCCTGCAGCGTCGCCGCGCCGGCTTCCAGTGTTCGGCTCATGACGGTCTTGTCACGGCCTGGTTCCTGTACGGGCGATTGTGTATCGCCGCCGGCGCAGGCAGTCAGCAGGGCGGCCAGGCCTATGACCGAGACGTTGGGCGGGGCAAGGCGGGGGCAGGACATTGGCGCTCTCCATTTCGACGTGTCAGGGTTCGAAGGCTGGCCCGCGATGGATGTTCGACTGGTGCGACGGCTGGACGCCAGGGCGGCGAACCGTTCTCAATCCACCGTTGCCCAACTTAGGCACAGGAGGACATTCCATGAATCGAGAAACCGCACCTGACTATGACGAATACGGCGACGTCCCCGACTCCGCCAACACCACGACGGCGGACGAGCGCGAAGATCGAGATGACAGCCCCTTGAGCGACATCCCGCCCGGACGAGAACGCACCGGCCACGGCCAACCGGGACAGGGTCGCTGATTTAGGGCAGGCTGTTGCCGTCGGCGGCGAGGCCGCTATCCATTCCGGCGGCAGATGATCCAGACATCCGGCTACTTCGGCCTCATGCTCGCCGCCTTCCTGGCGGCGACGCTATTTCCCTTCCAGTCCGAAGCCCTGCTCGTGGCCTTGATGGCCGGCGAGCGCCACTCCACGTTCGGACTGATCGTCTTTGCGACGGTGGGCAATGTGGCCGGCTCATGGGTGAACTGGCTGTTAGGCCGTTCCGTCGAGCGTTTCCGAGAGCGACGCTGGTTTCCCTTCAAGCGGGCCACCCTGGAAGCGGCACAGCGTCGTTATGCTCGCTTCGGCTACTGGAGCCTGTTGCTGAGCTGGATGCCGGTGATCGGTGATCCGCTGACCCTGATAGCGGGGATGATGCGCGAGCCACTCTGGCGTTTTCTGCTGATCGTTTCCATCGCCAAGGCTGGACGCTATATGGCGATTGCCCTGTTCGCCCTGGGTTGGTTCGGCTGATCAATCGCCGCGGTATTCGCAACCGCTCGTGCACGTCTCATGGATTCGAACACGCGACAGCTCCGGCAGGATCGGCTTCATCTGCGCCCAGATCCACTTCGCCAACACTTCACTGGTAGGGTTTTCCAGCCCTGGGATGTCGTTCAGGTAGTTGTGGTCCAGTCGCTCATAGAGCGGCTTGAACAGCGCCTTAATCTCTGAGAAGTCGCGAATCCAGCCCGTATGCGGATCGGGCTCGCCTGCGATGTACAGCGCCACCTTGAAGGAATGCCCATGTAGGCGCCCACACTTGTGGCCTTCCGGAACGTGAGGAAGACGGTGAGCGGATTCGAAGGTGAATTCCTTGAAGATTTCCATGATGACCTGACTTGAAACGGTGACACGCTGGCCGGAACCGGGCCTGCGCAAAGGGGCGACATTCTGAGCCCCGGGGCGCGTCCCCGCAATAACGCCTCGTCCGTCGCCACTCACGCAGCCGCCTGCCGAAGGTTGCTACAATCCGCGCCCATTTTTTCACTGCCGCTGCTGGCCGGGAGTCGAGTTGTCATGACCTACAGCGTCAAGGAGATGTTTTACACGCTTCAGGGCGAGGGCAATCAGGCCGGGCGCCCTGCCGTGTTTTGCCGCTTCACCGGATGCAACCTGTGGTCTGGCCGCGAGGATGATCGCCAGAAGGCGATCTGCCAATTCTGCGATACCGACTTCATCGGCACGGACGGTGAGGGTGGCGGCAAATTTCGCACAGCGCACGCGCTTGCCGACGCCATCCTGCGAACCTGGCCAACCACGGGCGCCGAGCATCGCTACGTCGTACTGACGGGAGGTGAGCCACTGCTTCAGGTGGATGAGGCGCTCGTCGATGCGCTGCACGAGCGGGGTTTCACCATTGCCGTGGAAACCAACGGCACGGTCGAGCCGCCGCCCGGCCTGGACTGGATCTGCGTCAGCCCGAAGTCGACCGCAGATGTCGTATTGAAGCGGGGCGACGAGTTGAAGCTCGTGTATCCACAGGTCGATGCAATGCCCGACCGTTTCGCCGCGCTCGCTTTCACCCATTTCTACCTGCAGCCCATGGACGGCCCTGACGTGCAACGCAATACCGCGCTCGCCATCGAGTACTGCAAGGCCAATCCACAGTGGAAGCTGGGGCTGCAGCAACACAAGATTCTGATGATTCCCTAAGGCGTTGGCTGACGATAAGGGTTTTCGAAAATCTCTTCGACCGCGAGCTCGAAGGTAGCCGCGATTCGAAACGCCAGATCCAGTGAGGGCTGGTGCTTGCCGGTTTCCAGAGCGTTGACCGCCTGGCGGGACACGGCCAGTGCCTCTCCAAGTTCAGCCTGAGTCCATCCTCTCGCCGTACGCAGCTGCCGCAAACGATTATTCATGCGTGGCTACGTTGAACGAAGGGCGATACCAGGGCGAAGCACACGAAAAAAACGGGGCAGGCCAGAAAGGCAGGGAGATGCGGCGCGTCGGCGTAGCTTTCGCCAAAGCCCCACACACTCAGGACGCCCATGGTGAGCCCAACAGCCAGCAGCAGGCGGCGGCTCATCAGCGCGCGCAGGTATTCATCACAGCTGTCCATGATGTGCAGCGTTACCCATAGCCATCCCATCACCGGTATGGCCGAAGCGGCCGCCAGCAGCCAGCCGCCAGGCCCGCCGATGATGGCATCAAACAGCCCGACGATAGCCAGTAAATGGATCGCTACGTAAATCGCGGTGAAGAGCAGGGAATAAAGCAGGTGGCGATTTGCGGAAATCATCGTACGTTTCCCGTGTAAGGTTTGCCTGACATGCTAACTGTGTCAGGTAAACCTTACAAGGTGCGTGTTTCGCGTTCGTGTATGCCCGGCTCGGACGAGCCGGGAAGCCACATCACACGACAGGGTTGGGCACGTCGCCTTGCGCTTCGCACGCCGCCGCAACGAATACGATGTCGGTCGACGAATTCAAGGCAGTTTCGGCGGAGTCCTGCAGGATGCCGATGATGAAACCAACGCCGACCACCTGCATGGCGATTTCGTTAGGGATGCCGAACAGCGCGCAAGCCAGCGGAATCAGCAACAGCGATCCGCCTGCAACGCCTGAGGCGCCGCACGCGCTCACTGAGGCAACCAGACTCAGCAGCAGGGCACTGATGAGATCGACCTCGATACCCAGGGTGTTTACAGCCGCCAGGGTCAGCACGTTGATGGTGATTGCGGCGCCGGCCATGTTGATGGTCGCGCCAAGCGGGATCGCGACTGAATACGTTTCCTCGTGTAGGCCGAGGCGCTTGCACAGTTGCAGGTTGATAGGGACGTTGGCCGCCGAGCTGCGGGTGAAGAAGGCGGTCAGGCCGCTTTCACGCAGGCATGTCAGGACGAGTGGATACGGATTTCGGCGGATCTGCCAAGCCACGATCACCGGGTTGACTACCAGCGCCACGAAAAGCATGCAGCCGATCAGTACTGCCAGCAGGTGTGCATAGTCCCAGAGCACGCCGAGCCCGGACGTGGACAAGGTCCCTGCGACCAGGCCAAAGATGCCAAGCGGGGCGAAGCGTATTACGAAGGTAACGATGTGTGTCACTGCCATGGACAGGTCGGCGAGCATCGCGCGGCTTGTCGTATTCGCATGACGGAACGCGATCCCCAGCCCCACTGCCCACGCGAGGATTCCGATGAAGTTGCCATTGAGCAGCGCATTGACCGGGTTATCCACAGCGCTCAATGCCAGGCCTTGCAGGACCTCGGCGATGCCTTCGGGCGGCGACAACGCGACGTCTGCGGAATTGAGTACAAGCGTCGACGGGAAGACGGTGCTCGCCGTTACAGCGACCAGAGCGGCCGTAAACGTTCCCAGCACATACAGGAACAGAATGGGGCGTATGTGGGTTTGCTCGCCCTGGCTGTGGTTCGCGATCGACGCCGCCACCAGTACGAATACCAGGACAGGCGCGACGGCCTTGAGCGCCGAGATAAAAACGTCGCCGAGCATGGCGAGGCTGCTGGCGGCGGCAGGGGCGACCAATGCGAGGACGATGCCTGCGACCAGACCAATGACGATCTGGGTAACCAGACTGACGCGGTCCAGCAGCGCAAGCACCGGATTGCGGCGCGGGTGATCAGGGGCAGATTTGCGGGAGGTCATGGCTCTCTTGTCTTCTATACGGCCCGGAAGCCCAGGCATTCGAAACGGCGCGACAGACTACAGGGAAAGTGCCATCAGGGCACGCTCTGAAGATAGGTGGTTACGTCGCCAAACGCATTCGAACGTCAGGGAATCAGAGTGCTCCAGGCCGACAGGAGCAGCATAATCGCGAGCGTTCGATTGAAAGCGGAGCGTCTGGCAGGCGTGTTGAGCCAGCGCTTCGCCGCACTCCCGAGCATGGCCCAGCACGCCAGGCAAGGCAGAGACGTCGCGAAGAAAATACCCGTCAAGCATGCAAGCTCAAACATGTTCGGTTGATCCGAATGGCTGAATACCGCCACGACAGCAAGCGCCATCATCCAGGCTTTCGGATTGATGAGCTGGAGCGCCGCAGCGCCCAGAAAGCCGAGACGTGCGCGGTCATTCCTCATCTCGAACGCCGTATCTACGGGGCTGCGCCAGAGTTGCCAGCCCAGATACGTCAGCCATGCGATCCCCGCGCCTTGCAGCCACAGGCGCGCGGTAACGTGCGTAGCGAGTGCATCGCCGATACCGAGGCCAGCCGTCAACACGACGAGTGCGGCTCCGGCGCATCCGCCGAGTACGACTGGCAAGGTCGCCAGGATGCCGTAACGTACGCTTTGGCTCAGGACGATGAGATTGGTTGGTCCCGGCGTGATGGACGCTGCAATCGCAAACAGAAAAAAGGGGACGAATTCAATCATTGCGCACCTTGGCGTAGCGGGGCGCAGTTCGGCAGGTATAAACGCATGGTGGGCTCCAGTAAGAGGGTTAGCCCAGTCTGAGAGCAGCCCCGTCAGGCGTCTGGAAGATTCGAGCAGCGGTTTCGATAATGCGCGGGCGTCAGGCCATAGGCACGGCGGAACCACCGACCGAGATGGCTTTGGTCGGCAAAACCGAGGGCGAAGGCGACGTCCGCGGGCGTGTCCCCTTTGGCCAGCAGCTGACGTGCCCGCGCCAGGCGCAGCTGGATGAGGTACGCGTGTGGCGGCAGGCCGAACGCCTGCTTGAAGGCGCGGGAGAGCTGGAAGCGACTTGCACCGCTGATTGCCGCCAGATCATCCAGGCCTACGTCTTCATTGGCATGGGCATGCAGATACTCTCGGGCGCGGACTGCCGCGAGCGGAAGGTGAGCCGATGTGCGGACAGGCTTGGTCCACCGCAGATGCTGGCTCAGCCGAACAAGGAGCGTATCCAATGCAGTCTGGCGGACTATGCGCAGCTCATTGGAGGACAGCGCTGTTACCGCATGCGCAATGGCCAGGAGCAATTCAGGGCGCTGCGTCAACGTCGAGGCGAAGCTCGGCGAGCCATGGTGCAACGGTGCATCATCGAGGCTCAGCAGTGCGCGTTCGAGCCAGGCGGGCTCCAGATAGAGCATGGAATAGGTGAATCCGCCCTCCGTGGGGGCATCGCCGTCGTGGATTTCCCCGGGTTCGAGCAGAAAGATCTGTCCGGGCGTGCTGTGGTGGATCCTTTGTCGGCATTTGAACTGCTGCACGCCTTGCTCGGTGAAGCCAACCAGATAGCTCTCGTGCCAGTGCGGATCGTAAGCATGCCCTTCGAAGTGCGCGCGCAGCGTCTCAATGCCGGTGTCGGCATCCTGGTGCAGTGAAATCCAGCTACGGTCTTGAGGGTTCATGGCATTGGCAAAATCGTGGGTCCAACGGCAGTCTCGGTGGGCTACGGGCGGCTGTCTGGAACATTCGTGCAAGGCCTGCAAGCCCGAACTTGCGGCAATACATCCAGTCCACTTCCAACAACGATAACACCGTGACTTGCCGGGAGAGCCCATGAACCGTCTCGAGCCTCGTGAACCGCTGCCCTTCGAGCCGCATTTCGAACAGATCCCTGACGACGAGGCCGAAACAGTCCAGGAGATGGTCGATGTGATGCGGCAAATTGCCGACAAGACCTATGAAGATTCCGGCCTGGGTCTGCGCTGTGTCCACGCCAAGGCGCATGGTCTGTTGCAAGGCAGAATGACAGTCATGCCTGGCTTGCCAGCGGCATACGCCCAAGGCGCATTTGCGCTAGCCGGTGAATACCCACTCATCATGCGCATCTCTACGAATCCCGGCGACATCCTCGCCGACAGCGTGTCGACCCCAAGAGGCCTTGCCATCAAGATCGTGGGCGTAGACGGCGAGCGGTTAGAAGGTAGCGAAGAGCATCGCACCCAGGACTTCGTCATGCAGAACGCGCCAGCCTTTACCGCGCCGGACGCGAAGACCTTTCTCAAGACGCTCAAGCTTCTCGCCAAGACCACCGATAAGAGTGAAGGTGCGAAGAAGGCGCTCTCGGCGGCGCTGCGTGGCGCTGAGCGCGTAATCGAAGCCCTGGGCGGCGAGAGCCCGACGCTGAAAAGCCTGGGCGGGCACCCCGAGACGCATCCGCTCGGCGAAACGTTCTACACCATGGCGCCGTTCCTTTATGGTCCCTACTTCGCGAAGCTGAGTGTCGTACCCGTCAGCCCCGAGCTAACCGCACTGACCGACGCGCCGCTGAACGTGAATGGCAGGCCAAACGGGTTGCGCGAAGGCGTCACGGCGTTTTTCGCGGAGCATGGCGGGGCATGGGAGGTTCGTGTACAGCTGGGCGTTGATATGGATAAGACGCCTATTGAAGATGCGTCGGTGGAGTGGCCCGAGGAGCTCGCGCCATTCGTCGCCGTCGCGCGCATCGAGGTGGGTCCGCAGCCAAGCTGGAATGACGTGCGCGTGCAGCAGATCGATGATGGCATGGCGTTCAGTCCGTGGAATGGCCTCCAGGCGCACCGGCCATTGGGCGGCATCATGCGTTCACGCAAGCCCGCGTATGAAATGTCGTCTCAGCTGCGCTCGTCGCGCAGTGGTTGCCCACTGCATGAGCCGGCGAGCGGATTACAGTTGAACTAGGCCGTGCCGCTGCGATGCGGCCTGGCGAGCCTGCCTGGTTGCTTGAGCCGGCGACGCCTTCGCTCGCTTTGCACATGCGTCACGGCAACCCCGTTTGTCCGGCTTGGCGCGCGTGACGCTGGCGCGTAAGGCATGCAGGGTAGGTGGTCGACTTTGATAATCTGCGCGCCCTTTCGTCTCTCTTGAGGATGGTGCCTTGCCGGTCCGTCGCTGCTTCCACGTGTCGATCTGCGTATGCGTGTTTTTAACGGGCTGTCGGAGCATTACGCCGTTGGAATACGAGCTCCAATCTCGACCGGTCCCCCCCGACGCGGCTACTCGCGAGGTAGAGTGTCGGCCGCTCGCTGAGATTTATGCATCGGCTTATGTTGCGCTCGCCACGTGGAATGAGGCTCGAACGTCTGCGAAAGCGCCAAAATCCGAGCTCAAAAGTGCGATGCGAGGCGCACAGGCACGTGCCGAGCGGCTGGGTTGCCCTGCGTTTTGGGAGGAGTAACGCGAGGCGCGCCAGTAAGGTGGGCTTGAACCCACCCTGTGCGGTTGCTCGCGCGGTTGCGACGCACTTCATATCAGGCTGTGCGATCCACAGCCGGCTGTTCAGGCAGAAACCAGTTCATGATCAGGGCGCACAGCCCGCCGGTCGCCACGCCGGACTCCAGAACGTCACGTAATGCAGCTGGCATGTGCGCAAGGAACTCAGGTACCTGAGAAATACCCAGACCCAGTGCAAGCGACACCGCAATGATGAGTAGCGCCCGTCGATCCAGATTCACACCGGCAAGGATGTTGATGCCGGAAGCGGCCACGGCGCCGAACATCACCATGGCCGCGCCGCCCAGAACAGGTTCAGGTACGGCCTGGATAACCCCTGCGACGGCTGGGAATAGACCCAACAGCACCAGCATGGCGGCGATCCACAGGCCGATGTGGCGGCTCGCGACGCCGGTCAACTGAATCACGCCATTGTTTTGCGCGAAGATGGAGCTGGGGAAGGTATTGAAGATGCCCGCCAGAAAGGAATTGGCACCATTGACGAGTACTCCCCCTTTGATTCGAGACATCCACACCGGCCCCTCGACCGGTTGGCGAGACACCTTGCTCGTCGCGGTGATGTCACCGATCGCTTCGAGCGACGTGACCAGATAGATCACCAGCATCGGTACGAACAGCGACCACGAAAACCCCAGGCCGAAATGCAATGGCGTTGGAATCTGGAAGAGCGGCGCTTCATGCATGCCGCTGAAATCAAGACGGCCCAGATAGCCGGCAAGCAGGTAGCCCAATCCGAGCGCGATGACGATAGCGCCGCTGCGCATCCAGACGACGGGTATACGGTTCAGGATGATGATGGTCGCCAACACCAGGCCGGACAACATCAGGTTCTCGCCATTGGCAAAGGTGCCACTGGCCATGGCCGAGAACCCGCCGCCCATGCTAATCAGGCCCACCTTGATCAGCGTAAGCCCGATCATCAGGACGACGATGCCGGTCACCAGAGGTGTGATCAGGCGTTTGACGAAAGGAAGGATGCGGGAGACGCCCATCTCCACAAACGAACCCGCCATGACGACGCCGAAGATCGCGGCCATGACCGCTTCCACCGGTGTGCCGTTCTTCACCATCAGCGCACCGCCGGCGATGAGAGGGCCGACGAAGTTGAAGCTGGTGCCCTGCACGATCAGCAGGCCCGTGCCCAGCGGACCAAATCGACGGCACTGCACGAATGTCGCGATACCTGAAATGACGAGGGACATCGAGACGATCAGGTTGGTATCCCGCGCCGAGACGCCCAGCGCCTGGCAGATCAGCAGGCCCGGCGTGACGATGGGGACGATGATCGCGAGTAGATGCTGGATCGCAGCGAGTAGCGCTACGACGGGCCGTGGCTTGTCCTCAAGCGCGTACAGCAGCTCGTTGTGAGTGGAGGCAGAAGCAGGGCTTTCCTGGGACATGGCAGCGGTCCGGGCGAAAAAGGCCGCGATTTTACCGGCGTGGTGACGATGGGGGAACGCATTAATCGCTGGAAGTAACGCGCTTCGTCGCAGAACGGGAGCCGCAGTCCGTCGAAGGCTGGTTGTGTTGCTGCCGGCATAAAAAAGCCCGGCGCATGGCCGGGCTTTTCGTTGCGGGCGACTTAGTCGTCCAGCATGGCCTTGTTGCGCACCGCGCCCTTGTCGGCGCTGGTGGCGAGCAGGGCATAGGCCTTGAGGGCCGTGGTGACTTTGCGTGTGCGTGGCTGAGCGGGCTTCCAGCCTTTCTTGTCCTGCTCGATACGGCGATGGGAAAGCTTCTCATCGCTGACCAGCAGGTTGATGCTGCGGTTGGGGATGTCGATAAGAATCTTGTCGCCGTCCTCAACCAGGCCAATCGCACCACCGGCAGCCGCTTCCGGCGACGCATGGCCGATGGACAGGCCACTGGTGCCGCCAGAGAAACGGCCATCGGTCAGCAACGCACAGGCTTTGCCCAGCCCCTTGGACTTCAGGTAAGACGTCGGGTAGAGCATCTCCTGCATGCCAGGACCGCCCTTCGGCCCTTCATAACGGATGATGACGATGTCGCCTTCCTTCACCTCGTCGCCCAGGATGCCTTTTACCGCGCTGTCCTGGCTTTCGAACACCTTGGCGGTGCCTTCGAAGACATGGATGGATTCGTCCACCCCGGCCGTCTTCACCACGCAGCCATCCAGCGCGATGTTGCCGTACAGTACGGCCAGGCCGCCCTCCTGCGAATACGCATGCTCGACGCTGCGGATGCAGCCATTGGCACGGTCATCGTCCAGCGTGTCCCAACGGGTCGACTGGCTGAAGGCCGTCTGGGTCGGGATGCCGGCAGGTCCTGCCTTATAGAAGGTTTTCACGGCTTCATCCTGGGTCACCGTGATGTCCCAATGCTCGATGCCGGCGCCCAACGTCTTGCTGTGGACGGTCGGCAGATCGGTATTGAGCAGGCCACCGCGCGCCAGCTCACCCAGGATGCTGATAATGCCCCCTGCGCGGTGCACGTCTTCCATGTGGTACTTCTGGATATTCGGCGCGACCTTGCAGAGCTGCGGGACCTTGCGGGACAGCGCATCGATGGCCCGCAAATCGAAGTCCACCTCGGCTTCCTGGGCGGCTGCCAGCAGGTGCAGGATGGTGTTCGTCGAACCGCCCATGGCGATGTCCAGCGTCATGGCGTTTTCGAATGCGGCGTAGCTGGCGACGTTGCGCGGCAGTACGGATTCGTCACCTTCGCCGTAATAGCGCTTGCACAGCTCGACGATGGTACGGCCAGCCTGGAGGAACAATTGCTCACGGTCAGCGTGGGTCGCCAGCAGCGAGCCGTTGCCCGGCAGCGCAAGGCCAAGGGCTTCGGTCAGGCAGTTCATGGAGTTGGCGGTGAACATGCCGGAGCAGCTGCCGCAGGTCGGGCAGGCACTGCGCTCGTATTCAGCGACCTTCTCGTCTGAAGCGGTACTGTCGGCGGCGATGACCATCGCGTCGACAAGGTCCAGGCCATGGCTGGCCAGCTTGGTTTTGCCGGCCTCCATCGGGCCGCCGGATACGAAGACGACCGGGATGTTCAGGCGGAGCGCCGCCATCAGCATTCCGGGTGTGATCTTGTCGCAGTTGGAGATGCACACGATCGCGTCGGCACAGTGGGCATTGACCATGTATTCCACGGAGTCAGCGATGATCTCGCGGCTGGGCAGCGAATAGAGCATGCCGTCGTGGCCCATGGCGATTCCGTCATCCACGGCAATGGTGTTGAATTCCTTGGCCACGCCGCCGGCCTTTTCAATCTCGCGGGCAACAAGCTGGCCCAGGTCCTTCAGGTGCACGTGACCCGGGACGAACTGGGTGAAGGAATTGGCGATCGCAATGATCGGCTTCTTGAAATCCTCGTCCTTCATGCCGGTGGCGCGCCAGAGTGCGCGTGCGCCGGCCATGTTGCGGCCGAAGGTGGACGTTTTGGAGCGATAGTCAGGCATGACGAATTCCTGCGGCTGATCAGGTCGGGTGGGATCGCCCGTAACGACGGCAGGACTGCATCGGGCAGTCGGGCAAGCCATCGGCCGGGGCCCCTTGGGGTTCGTTCAACGAGCGTCGCTTGGGCCGTTTGACGGTCGACTCTGTGCCGGCGACAGGCCTTGGGTACGCGGGATCGCCGCTGCCGAGGCCGGGCTCTGGGTCCGCCGAAGATGAGTGGCAGAAAGCACTGGATTCTACGCCGCCATCTGCGCCTGGGGAAAGCGTGGCGGGACAGAGGGCAGGCCGGCGCCCGTTGCGGACGCCGGCTTCTGGTTAGATGCTCGCAGTAGCGCCCGGTGTCTGGCGCAGACGACGGCGCTGCAACCAGGCCACGAGGCCAAGCAGCGCAAGCGCCGGAATCCACATCAGCTGACGCGGTGGACGATGGTTGGGCATTTGCAGTTGAAGGATTTCCTGGTCGAACTGCAGGCCCGCTGCTTCAGCCGGACTGCTGAACGCGACGTTGTCGATGATCGTCTTGCCGTCTTCTTCGAAAAGCGTGATGCCGAGCTTTTCGAGACGCTCCTCACCCGAGCCTTCCGGAATGGGAAGCAGGATGGTCAGCGTCTGTTCGGCACCGCCAACGGCTTCATTGCGTACGACCATGCGCAGTTCGTCGCCGGGCTCGGCATCAGCCAGTGCCTGGGCGAAGTTGGCCGCTGGCTCATCGCGGAACGGCGGCTCGATCATGTCCATCCAGAAACCCGGCCGGAACAGCGTGAACGAGATCAACAGCAGCAGGAGGCCTTCGTACCAGCGGTTTTTTGCCAGGAACCAGCCCTGTGTCGCTGATGCGAACATGAGCATGGCGATGGTGGCTGTGATGAAGGTCACGATGCCCTGTCCGACGGTCACGCCGATCAACAGCAGGTCCGTGTTGAAGATGAACATGAACGGCCAGATGATGCTGCGCGACTCGTACAGGAACGCCTGCACGCCGGTGCTGATCGGGTTGTCCTTCGAGATCGCGGCCGCGGCGAACGAGGCGAGGCCCACGGGAGGGGTCGCGTCGGCGAGCAGGCCGAAATAGAAGACGAACATGTGTACGGCGATCAGCGGTACGACCAGGCCGTTTTGCTGGCCGAGAGCAACCACGACCGGCGCCATGAGCGACGACACCACGATGTAGTTGGCAGTAGTCGGCAGGCCGAGGCCGAGGATCAGGCAGAAGATACCGATCAGGATCAGCATCAGCAGCAGGTTGCCCATCGACAGTGCTTCGACGAGGTCCGCCAGTACCAGGCCAACGCCTGTTTGTGAGATCGCGCCGACCACGATGCCTGCGGTCGCCGTGGCGATTCCGATGCCGATCATGTTGCGCGCGCCATTGATCAGGCCGTGATAGAGGTCGCTGAGCCCTTCACGGAAGGTCCCATTGGTAGCGCCGCCGTCCTTGCGCATCCAGCCCAGCAGGGGGCGTTGCGTGACGAGGATGAACATCAGCATCACCACGGCCCAGAAGGCCGACATGCCGGGCGACAGGCGCTCGACCATCAGGCACCAGACCAGCACGACGACCGGCAGCATGAAATGCAGGCCGGAGAGCAGTACGGCACGCGTGGATGGAAGCTCTTCGAGCGGCTTGTTGGGATCTTCAGCGGGCAGCGGCGGCACACTGGCGGCCACTTTGACCAACGCCAGGTAGACGATCAGGATCAGGCCTGCAATCACCCATGCGGCACTGTCGCCCAGCAACGGCTTGAGCCAGCCCAGACCGTAGTAGACCGCCATCGATATTCCACTGATGAAGGCTACGCCGAAGCAGAAACCGATCAGGCGACGTATGAATGGACGTGTTTCGCGACGAGGCAGGCCTTTCATGTCCAGTTTCACGGCCTCAAGATGCACGATCCAGAGCAGCGTGATGTACGAGATGGTTGCCGGCAGAAACGCGTGGCGCAGAACGTCCGCATAGGGGATGCCGACGTACTCGACCATGAGGAACGCCGCGGCGCCCATGACCGGGGGCATCATCTGACCATTCGTGGATGACGCGACCTCGATCGCGCCGGCCTTGGTGCCGGGATAGCCGACCTTCTTCATCATCGGAATGGTGAAGGTGCCGGTGGTCACCACGTTCGCGATCGACGAGCCGCTGATCAGCCCGGTGAACATGGAACCTACGACCGACGCCTTCGCTGGGCCGCCACGGTAGTGACCCAGCATCGAGAAGGCGAGCTGGATGAAGTAATGGCCGGCACCGGCTCGTTCGAGTAGTGCACCGAACAGTACGAACAGGAAGATGAAGCTCGTCGAAACACCGAGCGCCACGCCGAACACGCCTTCGGTGCTCAACCACTGATGGTTGGCCAGGCCTGTAAAGCTCACGCCGCGGTGGGCGAGCATCCCGGGCATCCAGGGGCCAGCCAATGAGTAGACCAGGAAGACCAGCGCGATGATGGCCAGTGGTGGGCCAAGCGTACGGCGTGTGGCTTCCAGCAGCAGTGGGATGCCGATGAGGGCTGTCACCAGGTCCAGAGTCGTCGGGTTCCCTGGACGGGTAGACAGCTCGCGATAGAACACGCAGAGATAAAGCGTGGCGGCGCACACCAGCAGGCCCAGAACAAAGTCTGTCGCGGGCACTCGGTCGCGGGGCGACCGTAGGAAGGCCGGGTAGGCCAGGAAGGCCAGCGCGAGCGCGAACACCAGGTGAATGGCGCGGCTTTCGGTGTCGTTGAGCAAGCCAATGCCGAACACGAACGGCAGCGGCGATGCGATCCAGAGTTGGAACAACGACCAGCCAAGGGCGAGCACGGCGATCAGCGCACCGACGGCGCCAGCGGGGCTACGGGCTCCCGTTTCCTGGGCCGCAAGCTCCTCGGCAGAAAGTGATTTGATGTCGGTCATGAAAAGATCCGCAGGCGACACAACGAAAACGGCTGGGCGCATCAGCGACCAGCCGCGGTTTCAGCTCATGGAGCGGGGCGTCTTACAGCCAGCCACGCTCTTTGTAGTAGCGCTCGGCACCTTCATGCAGTGGCGCAGACATGCCGGTGGAGATCATCTCTTTTTCGTTCAGGTTCGCGAACGCAGGGTGCAGACGCTTGAAGCGATCGAAGTTCTCGAACACGGACTTCACCAGCATGTAGACCATCTCGGGATCGGTCTCGGCCGTGGTGGTCAGCAGTGCCTTGCCGCCCAGCGATGGCACGGGCTTGTCGACACCCTTGTACAGGCCGGCCGGGATTTCGGTCTTCACGTAGTAGGTCTTTTCCTCGAGCATCTTGTCGATCTCGGGACCTTCGACCGGCACGATGTGCGACGGCACGACGGAGAGGCCTTCCTGGATCGCGCCACTTGGGTGACCGACCACGTAGGTCATGACGTCGAGATTGTTATCGGCGAGGGCAGAGGCCATCTCGGCGGGACGCAGTTCAGCAGCCAGTGAGAAGGTGCCGTTGTTCCAGCCCTTGGCCTGCATGACTTCTTCGAAGGTATCGCGGCTGCCAGAGCCCGGAACGCCGATGTTGACGCGCTTGCCCTTGAGGTCGTCGAAGGACTTGATGTTTGCGCTGTCGCGCGCCAGTACGGTCAGCACTTCGGTCTGCATCGAGAAGACCGCGCGCAGATTTTCCATCGCGCCTTCGTTCTTGAACGGAGGCAGACCTTTCAGGGCCTTGAACTGGTGGTCCGACTGGGTAAAGCCGAAGTTGAATTCGCCGCTGCGCAGGGCATTGATGTTGAACACGCTGGCCGCAGTGGACGGTGCGTTGCACTTGATGTTCTGGTCGGCACCGGTGCGGTTCAGGAAGCGGCAGATTGACTGACCGGCAACATAGTAAACGCCCGTCTGGCCACCGGTTCCGATGGTGACGAAGCGCTCCTGCGCCTGCGCCCCGATGCTGGCGAGCGTCGACGCGGCGGCGAAAGCAGCCAGCGTTGCGGAGAGTGCAAATTTCTTCATGGCTGAAGTCCTTGTTATCGAGTTGTTATCCGTTGCGCCGATCTTGTGGTCAGCGCGATCTGCAGGGCCTGTTGCCGTACCTCTACGAAACGCCGGCCTTTGGATGGGACAGCGCGATAAGGCAAGTAGTGTCAACAGGCCTTTTTCCGCTTCCCGACAGGTACGTCAGGTCGCGGCAGCGGCGGTGATCATGATCTCCACCAGTACGTCAGGCGATGCCATGGGTGCCTGTACGGTGGCCCTCGCTGGGGCGCAACCTTCAGGCAGCCACGCGGACCATACCTCATTCATGGCACTAAAATCCTTATCGATATTTTTCAGCCAGATCTGCGCGCTGAGCAAATGGGATTTATCGCTGCCTGCCTGAGCCAGTAGATCGTCGATCTTACGTAGAACTTCACGCGTCTGACCCGTGCAATCCAGGCTGCGGTCGTCAGGCACCTGGCCGGACAGGAAGACCAGGCCATGGCTGACGACGGCACCGCTCATGCGGGCGTTGGGGGCGATACGCTGGATGGACATGAAAGCTCCTTGGTTGTGTGAGTGTTCGATGGCTTCAATGAGACAGTGTCAGGCCGTCGAGCGAGATGGGCGAAGGCCGTCGATCGATCAAATGCGCCAGGACGGCCGCGCTGGCACAGGACAACGTAAAGCCAAGGCTGCCATGGCCAACGTTGAGCCACAGGTTGGCAAATCGTGTTGTGCCCAGCACGGGCGGGCCTTCTGGAGTCGACGGGCGTTGGCCTGCCCACTCTTGGGCGTTGTCGTAGTCTCCTGCTGTCGGAAACGTGTGTCTGCAGAGCGCCTTCAGGGCAGCCATGCGCGCCGGCGAGACGCGCGTGTCGGTCGCACCGATATCCACCATGGCCGCCACACGAAGATGCTCACCCAAACGAGCATAGACGACCTTGTTATCAAAATCGGTAACGCTCACGGACGGACAGCCGTCCCCCGCGGGCACAGTGAGGCTATACCCCTTGAGCGGGTAGAGTGGGAGTTCGATGGCCAGTTTGCGTGCCAACGCAGCACTGGCATTGCCGGCCGCGAGTACCGTGTCATCGGGACGCAGAACCTCCCCGCTTTCGAGGGTGATGCCCTGGACCCGGCCGCTGCCGTGCTCGAAGGCGACGACACGATCCCGGAGGCGCCGGTAGCGGCCGCTTTCAAGCAGGCGCTGTTCGAGCGCTTCGCAAAACAGTCGACAATCACCTGCTTCGTCGGAGGGGCTCAGCACGCCACCCACGATCTGATCCTTGATGGCCGATAGCGCAGGCTCATGTTCGACACAGGCGGCAGGTGTCAGTACCCGGCGCTCGTCTTCCGGGTCGATGCCGCTGGCGGCACGCTCGAAGCTTTCCGGTTTACGGTAGATCACCAGCTTGCCATTGCGCTGCCAGGCGAACCCATCCAGCCCATCCTGCTCTCGCCATTCCTGCAGGACCTTTTGGCTGAAAAGCGACAGCCGCAGCAGATGGGCACCGTTGCGCTGATTGACAGAGCGCCGGCAGGCGGCAAGAAAGCTCAGCGACCAGCGCCATTGGGTCGGGCTCAGACGCGGGCGAAACTTGAGCGGTGCGTCGTCACCCTTAAGCATCCAGCCCAGTGCTTTCAGCGGTACACCGGCATCGGCCAGCGGTGCGACGTAGCGGTAGCTGAGCTGGCCGCCGTTGGCATAGCTCGCTTCGCGGGCGGGGCCTTCATGGGGCTCTATGACAGTGACCGAATGGCCGTTGCGGACCAGGGCATATGCGGTCGTCATACCGACGACGCCTCCGCCGATGATGGCAACCTGAGGCATGGTTGAGCGCTCCGAGTTGATGTCCTTGCACCGTACCGTCGGATGGGCGCCTGCCGCTAATGAACAAATGGGGCTAACCTATGCCTTTTAGTTATGCTGGGCTGAGGTATAAGACGCATGCGGTTGCGCCATATCGAAATCTTCCAGGCTATTCTTCAGACAGGCTCGGTGACGGGTGCGGCCAGCCTGCTAAACATTTCACAGCCTGCAGCGACCAAAGCGCTGCAGCATGCCGAGGCCCAGCTTGGCTTCAGGCTGTTCAGTCGCGTTCGAGGCCAATTGGTGCCCACGGCCGAGGCCCGGATCCTGGAAAAATCCACTGCGAAGGTATTCGAAGAGCTACAGGCCGCGCGGCGGTTGGCCGGCAATCTTCGCCGTCATGCCGCGCGCGCATTGAGGATCGTAGCCACTCCCAGCTTGGCTCAAACGTTATTACCTAAGGTTATCCCTGGCTGGCAAGCACGTTATCCCGACGCGCCATGCGAGCTCATTACCCATCACACGCCGGAGTTGATCGATAGTCTCCTGCTTCATGATGCGGATCTGGGGCTGACGCTGCAGGACCCAAAGCATCCGGGTTTGAAGGTGCGAAGCCTGGCGCAAGGGCATATGGCGGTCATAGCGCCCAGTGGGCACTGGTCAGCGGCGGAGCTGGATAACCCTTTGTCCATTGATGAGTTGGGACGTCAGGCGCTGATTGCCCTCGACACGCGAGATGCCTTGGGCGCGCTATTGGAACGGCATTTGTCCGAAAGCCGCAGCGAACCGCGGATCATGGCGCGTGTACAGACGTGGCAACTGGCGCGAGCGTTGGTATCGACTGGCATGGGCCTGGCGGTTGTCGATCCGCTTACGGCGTACGGCGACGGCCCTCCGGTGCAGCCGCGAGCACTGGTGCCGGCCCTCGCCGTTAACTGCTACGCCGTCACGCGGCTTGACGAGGGCGAAGCCGAAGCGCCAAGGCAGCTGTTGGCCATGCTCGCCGATGCGGCGAGACCCTTGATGCCATGAGTGACGCGGTAGAGCGCTACGGCACGAGCAACGAGCGCTCGCGCCGCATACCGAAGATCAGCTCGGCAGGATTCGGCAGGTAATGCTCTTGATGTAGCGGGTTTCGCCGATCGCGGGATGGACCGGATGGTCCGGACCCTGAGCGCCACGCTCCAGAATCTGGATATGGCGATCCAGATGGCGTGCGCTGCCAAGCAGGATGTTTTGCAGGTCGTCCTCGGGCAGATGCATCGAGCACGACGCACTGACGAGGATGCCGTCCTTGTTGAGTAGGCGCATGGCTTGCTCGTTGAGGCGCCGGTAGGCCGCTTCCCCGTTCTTAAGGTCCTTCTTGCGCTTGATGAAGGCAGGCGGATCGGCCACGATCACGTCGAAGCGCTCTTCGGCCCCCTTGAGTTCCTTCATGGCTTCGAACACGTCGCCTTCAACGCATGCCATCTTCTCGGCAACGCCGTTGAGCGCCGCGTTACGCTCCACGCCATCCAGCGCAAAGCCGGATGCGTCGACGCACATCACTTCGCTGGCGCCGAAGGCAGCCGCCTGCACGCCCCATCCGCCCACATAGCTGAACAGGTCAAGCACACGCTTTCCGGCCACATAGGGCGCCAACCGTGCACGGTTCATGCGGTGATCATAAAACCAGCCCGTCTTCTGGCCTTCGCGCACAGGCGCTTCGAATTTCACGCCGTTCTCGACGAGAGGCAGGAAATCCGGCACCTCGCCATAGGCATTTTCGACATAGCGGGACAGGCCTTCGGCGTCCCGCGCGCTGGAATCATTCTTCCACAGTACGCCGGCGGGCTTGAGAACCTGTAGCAGGGCTGCCAGCACATCGTCGCGATGACGCTCCATGGTGGGCGAGGCGATCTGTACGACGAGGTAGTCGCCAAAACGATCCACGACCAGGCCGGGCAGCAGGTCCGAGTCGCCGTAGATCAAACGGTAGTCAGCCGTTTCGAACAGCCGCTCACGCAGGCTGAGGGCGACCTTGATGCGATGCACCAGCAGGGACTTGTCCAGTGGGTGCTTCAGGTCCCGGGACAGGACCCGCGCGCAGATCAGGTTGTTTGGCGACATCGCCACGATCCCCAGCGGCTTGCCGCCTGCGGCTTCGAGAATCGCCTGATCCCCTGGTTCGAAGCCGCCCAATGGGGTGGCCGCGACGTCGATCTCATTGCTGTAGACCCACAGGTGTCCGGCGCGCAGGCGTCGATCGGCGTTGGCTTTCAAACGCAAGGCAGGCAGGGTCATGGCGGGCTCCAGAGTAAAGGGGCGAGATTGTAGGCAATGGGCGGTTATCGCTCCAGTGCCGGCGGACACCTGACCGCTCGCGCCGTTATGCGAGGCCTGTTGAACCGCCCATACCTGCGCGCTCGATTACTTGCCTGGGGGTGAGGCGCGAGTGTGCAAAAACAGAAAGGCCAGCGTTGGCCGACGAACGACCGCGCCGAACCATGCTCGCAGCAGAACCCTTTGTTGTGCGGCGAATCCCAATGTCGAAGGCAGCCCGTATTCGGCGCGTGCTGGCGGGTGGCGGGCGGTGTGAGATCCGGACCTCGCCCGCAGCCTGAGTGCGATCGGGTTTCGGCAAGGGTTCGATTGCGGCATCCTTGCCCGTCGATTGATCAATGAGGAGTTCGCATGTCCGCACATCCACAGTCTGCCCCGGATCGTTGGCTCGACCTTGGAGAGGTCCTGCGCGAACTTGTGGCGCAGGGTCGCGTGGATCAGGACATTGCCGAGCAGTGCCTGGCAATCCGCCGTAGTGTCATGAACAACCAGCAGCACCCGCTGGAGTTTCTGGCCTCTCAGCAGGTCGATGACCTTTCCCGGCCTGGGCGCAAGCTTGATCTTGAAGCGCTGACACGCTGGCTCGCTGATTATGCGGGTCAGCCCTATCTGCGCATCGACCCGCTGAAAATCGATGCGGCCGCGGTTACACCCCTGATGTCTTATGCGTTTGCCCAGCGGCACAAGATCCTCGCCGTGGATGTCGACGCTGAGAGCGTGACCATCGCCAGCGCGCAGCCATTCATCAGCAGCTGGGAGCCCAATCTCACGCATGTATTGAAGCGGCCAATCAAGCGCGTTGTCGTGAATCCGGCCGATCTCGAGCGCTTCACCAACGAGTTCTATCGCCTGGCGCGTTCGGTGAGTGGAGCCACCTCGCCGGATCAGAAGATCAGCAGCATCGGTAACTTCGAGCAATTGCTCAGCCTGGGTGCGCAGGACAAGGAGCCTGACGCCAATGATGCGCACATCGTCAATATCGTGGATTGGCTGTTCCAGTACGCCTACCAGCAGCGCGCCAGTGACATTCACATCGAGCCTCGTCGTGAAGCGGGCACGGTGCGTTTTCGCATCGATGGTGTGCTGCACAATGTCTATCAGTTCCCTGCTCAGGTGGCGATGGCGGTCATCAGCCGCCTGAAAAGCCTTGGTCGGATGAACGTCGCTGAAAAGCGCAAGCCGCAGGACGGGCGCATCAAGACGCGTACGCCCGATGGCGGCGAAGTCGAGCTGCGTTTGTCGACATTGCCCACGGCGTTTGGCGAAAAAATGGTGATGCGTATTTTCGATCCGGACGTATTGCTCAAGAGCTTCGATGCGCTGGGCTTTTCGACCGAGGACCTACGTCGCTGGCAGAGCATGACGAGCCAGCCCAACGGCATCATCCTCGTTACCGGGCCAACCGGTTCGGGCAAGACCACCACGCTCTATACGACGCTCAAGCAGCTCGCAACCAGCGAAGTGAATGTCTGCACCATCGAAGACCCGATCGAGATGATCGAGCCGGCGTTCAACCAGATGCAGGTCCAGCACAACATTGAGCTTACGTTCGCAAGCGGGGTGCGCGCGCTGATGCGGCAGGATCCGGACATCATCATGGTGGGCGAGATCCGGGATCTGGAAACAGCCGAGATGGCCATTCAGGCCGCGCTCACCGGGCACCTGGTGCTGTCGACCTTGCACACCAACGATGCGCCGAGCGCCATTTCGCGGCTGCTGGAGCTGGGCGTGCCTTATTACCTGCTCAGGGCCACCTTGCTTGGCGTAATGGCGCAGCGGCTAGTGCGCACCCTTTGCCCGCATTGCAAGGCTCCGGTTGAGGTGCCGCCCGATGACTGGCAAACGCTTACGCGTCCCTGGAGCGCTCCTGTGCCAACGGGCGCCCATCGAGCGGTGGGATGTTCCGAGTGCCGTGAGACCGGCTACCGGGGGCGTGCAGGTGTATATGAAATCATGGTGCTGACCGACAACCTGAAGCCTGCCATTACCGGCGACACCGACCTGATCGCCTTGCGCCGCACCGCCTTCAAGGAGGGGATGCGCAGTCTGCGCCTGTCTGGGGCGCAGAAGATTGCAGCAGGGCTTACCACCGTCGAAGAGGTGCTGCGCGTCACGCCGCAGAGCGAGCAGCGCTAGCCCGGCATCGTCTACGCGCTGCGCGATACGCGCGGTTTGTTAGGCAGGCTGGCTCGATTGCAACGAACGTGGACGTTGGCGTGAAACTGCCAACACCGTAGCTGTCCAACGGGACCAATGGGTTGGTCTCTGGATAGTAGGCAGCCCCGTAGGGCGGATTAGCCGCAGGCGTAATCCGCCGTTCACCGCGCGCCTCAGGCGATACGCGCGGTCTGCTGGGCAGGCTGGATCTTGATGGCCACGAACTTGGACGTCGGCGTGAAACTGCCAACACCGTAGCTGTCCAACGGGACCAATGGGTTGGTCTCTG